>OKWY01000039.1_pt1 | contig 74226 bp, 36 predicted proteins | sample 1607041 | NCBI WGS metagenome assembly OKWY01 (sample SAMN07501038, study PRJEB24779) | human gut metagenome | isolation source: stool | host: human infant | place: USA: Pittsburgh, PA | reverse complement strand
TATGGTCCGTTGGTCAAGGGGTTAAGACACCGCCTTTTCACGGCGGTAACACGGGTTCGAATCCCGTACGGACTATAAGTACCAGCTAGAGAAAGCTGGTTTTTTTGTGTCCTTTTTGATAAAATAGAGGGGTTGACTGGCCTAGGTCAGACATTTTATACCACTTTAAAATCATAAATAACGAGACCTCGACCCGAAGAAAAAACTTTGTTTTGTGATGGCTGTCAGATGATGATAAGCCCTTGGTCGAGTCGTGGTTTTATTTGAAGAAGTAAACAGATAATAAGGAAATGCAATGACATACTATAACGTTGGAAAGATTGTAAATACACAGGGCTTGCAGGGTGAACTTCGTGTTTTGTCTGTAACAGATTTTGCGGATGAGCGTTTTAAGAAGAAGAGTGTCCTAGCCCTTTTTGATGACAAAGATAATTACATCATGGATGTCGAAATTGCTAGTCACCGTAAGCATAAAAACTTTGATATCGTTAAGTTTAAAGGACTTTACCATATCAATGATGTAGAGAAGTATAAAGGTTGTAGCCTTAAGATTGCTGAGGAAAATCTAACAGACCTTGATGACGGGGAATTTTACTACCATGAGATCATAGGCCTTGATGTTTATGAAGGTGATACTTTGATTGGTCAGGTCAAAGAGATTCTCCAACCGGGTGCTAATGATGTTTGGGTAGTAAAACGTAAAGGCAAGAAAGATTTGCTCTTGCCATATATCCCACCTGTAGTTCTTGATGTTGATGTTGCAGCTGGTCGTATTGAGGTTGAGCTCATGGAAGGATTGGACGATGAAGATTGATATCTTGACCCTATTTCCAGATATGTTTGCTCCCTTAGAGCATTCCATTGTCGGTAAGGCAAAGGATAAGGGGCTTCTAGAAATCAACTATCACAATTTCCGTGAAAATGCGGAGAAGGCTCGTCATGTAGATGACGAACCTTACGGTGGCGGACAAGGCATGTTGCTTCGTGCCCAGCCAATTTTTGATACCTTTGACAAGCTAAATGTCACTAAGCCTCGCGTTATTCTCTTAGATCCTGCTGGTCGTACCTTTGATCAGGCCTATGCAGAAGAATTGGCGCAAGAAGAGGAATTGGTCTTTATTTGTGGCCATTATGAGGGCTATGATGAGCGCATCAAAACTTTGGTGACAGACGAGATTTCCTTGGGAGACTTTGTCTTGACTGGGGGAGAGCTAGCTGCTATGACTATTGTAGATGCTACTGTCCGCTTAATTCCTGAGGTTTTGGGTAAGGAAGCTAGTCATAAGGATGATAGTTTCTCATCAGGGCTTTTGGAATTTCCACAATATACTCGCCCAGCTGAGTTTCGTGGCATGAAGGTACCAGATGTGCTCTTGTCAGGTCACCATGTCAATATTCGACGTTGGCGTATGGAGCAGAGTTTGCGTAAGACCTGGGAGCGTCGACCAGATCTTTTGGAAAACTATGATTTTACGGATGAAGAACGTCAGATTTTAGAAGAGATAAAAGCAGAAGGAAAATAAAATGTCAGAAGAAAAGATTTATGATATTACCATTATTGGTGGTGGACCAGTAGGACTTTGGGCTGCCTTTTATGCTGGACTACGTGGCATGACTGTTAATATTATTGAGAGTCTGTCAGAACTTGGAGGACAGCCTGCCATCCTCTACCCTGAGAAGAAAATCTATGATATTCCTGCCTTTCCTCAAACAACAGGTGCGGAATTGACAGAAAACCTCTTGACTCAGCTTAAGCGTTTTGAAGACCGTGTCAGCATTCATTTGAAAGAGGAAGTTCAAACCTTTGAAAAGACCGATGGTATCTTCACAATTACTACTAGTAAGGGCCAACACTTGTCTAAGGCTATCGTCATTGCCTGTGGAAATGGTGCCTTCGCCCCACGTCCTTTAGGTGTGGACAATGAAGAAGATTATGCGGATAATAACTTGTTCTATAATGTGCATAGCCTGGACCAGTTTGCTGGCAAGAAAGTTGTGATTGCTGGTGGTGGGGATTCAGCTGTTGACTGGGCCAATCACTTGGATGGTATTGCTGAGAGCGTGACTTTGATTCACCGCCGTGATGCCTTTCGTGCTCATGAGCATAGTGTAGAGCTTCTTCATCAATCGTCAGTTAATGTAATGACGCCTTATGTGCCACTTGAAATCAAGGGTGAAAATGGTCTTGCCCAAAGTTTGACTGTTCAAAAAGTGAAGTCAGATGAAGTTGTGGAATTGCCGCTTGATGCCCTTATTGTTAGCTTTGGCTTCTCAACCAATAATAAAAACCTTCGTAACTGGAATGTTGACTTCAAACGCTCTAGCGTTACTGTTAATGCTCAGTTTGAAACTTCACAAGAGGGTGTTTATGCTATTGGTGATGCAGCAGAATATGAAGGTAAGATTGACTTGATTGCTGTGGGAATGGGTGAAGCCCCTATCGCTATCAACCAAGCTATTCAATATATTGATCCAGATGGTAAGAATCGTCCGGTTCACTCAACATCGTTAATTGAAGAATAATGTCAAAAGAAGACTTTGTCTTCAAACCAAGGAGAGACTTGTCTCTCTTTTTTCATGTCTAAAAACGTGGTATAATACATCTATGGCTACAACGAAAAAAACGAAAAAAGGGGCGGCTTCTAAGAACGGTAAGAAGCGTCTTACAAAAGCAGAATTAGACAGACAGAAGGCGATTAAGCGAATGCTATGGACCTTCTTTTTTGCCTTTGTCTTAATTTTCCCAGTCTTTCGATTGGGTTTCTTTGGGGTTACCCTCTATAATATCTTTCGAGTATTTGTGGGGAGTATGGCTTACCCTTTAATATTTGCTATCTATGTTTATCTCTTTGGCTTTAAATGGTTACGTAAACACAGTAACTATGTCACAGGATTTTGGATGGTCTTCGCGGGGCTCTTGTTGGAGTTTCACGCCTATCTCTTTAGTCTAGATCGTATGAACGGTCTGGATATTTTCCCTGGTACCAAGGACTTGCTTTTTGGGGAACTTGTGAGTGTGCAAGTCGCTCGTTTTGCGGGTGGTGGTATGTTGGGGGCTCTTCTGTACCAACCGATTTCCTTCCTCTTTTCAAATATTGGTAGCTTCATGATTGGGGTATTGATTATTCTCTTAGGGGCTTTCATTCTTAGCCCTTGGGATGTCTTGGATATCATGGAGTATGCTAAGGAAGCTTGGCAAAAAGGGGCTGAGAAGCGTTTGGAACGGACGGCTCAGCGTCAGGAGAAGAAGGCAGAACGTCAGGCTCAGAAAGAACGTGAAGCAAAAGAACGTGCCGAAGCCGAGCGTCTGGCTGATTTGACTGTCGACGAGGAGACGGGAGAAATCTTAGATGATGTCGCAGAGGCCTTGCCACAAGAAACTGAGATTTTTGCACCTGAACCTGAAATCAGTGATTATGCCTCTGAGGACTACTATGATAATCTGCCTCCAGAGGATTATGAGGATTTCCAAGAAGATTATGGACCTTATCCAGAGGATGTGCCAAGCGAGGAGTTTCCCCCATCTATGGTGGTTGAGGGAGATGACGCACCAGTTGAGGTCGATTTCACGCCTAAGGAACTCCTGCAGTATAAATTACCTCAAATAGATCTCTTTGCACCTGATAAGCCTAAGAGTCAATCTAAAGAGAAGAACATCGTTCGTAAGAATATTCGAATCTTAGAAGATACCTTCAAGAGTTTCAATATTGACGTTAAGGTTGAGCGGGCTGAAATTGGGCCGTCAGTGACCAAGTACGAGGTCAAGCCTGCTGTTGGGGTCCGTGTCAATCGCATTTCAAATTTAGCTGATGACTTAGCTCTGGCTCTAGCTGCGAAAGATGTCCGTATTGAGGCACCTATTCCTGGAAAATCTTTGGTTGGTATCGAAGTGCCTAACTCAGAGATTGCGACGGTTTCTTTCCGAGAACTATGGGAACAGTCCAAGACGGACCCTAATAAGCTCTTGGAAGTTCCTCTCGGTAAGGCAGTTGATGGTTCGGCTCGTAGCTTTGATTTGGGTCGGATGCCTCACTTGCTGGTGGCCGGATCAACAGGTTCTGGTAAATCGGTTGCGGTAAACGGTATTATCTCTAGTATTCTTATGAAGGCTCGTCCTGACCAGGTGAAGTTCCTCATGGTCGATCCGAAGATGGTTGAACTTTCGGTTTACAATGATATTCCTCATCTCCTTATCCCTGTGGTGACTAACCCACGTAAGGCCGCTAAGGCTCTTCAAAAAGTGGTAGATGAGATGGAAAATCGTTACGAACTCTTTAGTAAGTTTGGCGTGCGTAACATTGCTGGCTACAATGCCAAGGTTGAAGACTGGAATGCTCAGTCGCAAGAAAAACAGATTCCCTTGCCTTTAATTGTGGTTATCGTTGATGAGTTGGCTGACTTGATGATGGTAGCTAGTAAGGAAGTGGAAGATGCTATTATTCGTTTGGGGCAAAAAGCGCGTGCTGCGGGAATTCACATGATTCTCGCCACTCAACGTCCGTCGGTTGATGTTATCTCTGGTTTGATTAAGGCCAATGTGCCATCTCGTGTGGCCTTTGCGGTGTCTTCGGGAACAGATAGTCGTACCATTTTAGATGAAAATGGGGCAGAAAAGCTACTCGGACGTGGGGATATGCTTTTCAAACCGATTGATGAGAACCACCCTGTTCGTCTACAAGGTTCCTTCATCTCTGATGATGACGTGGAACGTATTGTGACCTTTATCAAGGATCAGGCTTCAGCTGACTATGATGAGAGCTTTGATCCTGGTGAAGTTTCTGAAAATGATTTTGGTGGAGGTTCCTCTGCCAATGGTGGTAGCTCAGAAGGTGACCCACTCTTTGAAGAGGCCAAGGCTTTGGTCCTTGAAACACAAAAAGCAAGTGCTTCCATGATTCAACGTCGTCTGTCAGTTGGTTTCAACCGTGCCACTCGTTTGATGGAAGAGTTGGAAGAAGCAGGCGTTATCGGACCAGCTGAAGGTACCAAACCACGTAAGGTTTTGATGACTCAAGAATAATGAACTGGAAAGAGTCTCAAGCCTGGTTTTTAAAAGAATTAAAATAGACAAAAGAAATGAGAAAAATGAGTGTTTTGCCATTTGTTTTCTCATTCTTTTTTTATATTCAAAATAGACCAAAAAATTGCAAAATATTCCATAAGAACGCTTACAAAACGAACGTTTTTTGCTATAATAGGAGAAGAAGTGAGTAACAAAAACTAAGGAGTAAAAAATGGACAATTTATTAACCGTTCATTTTCATAGTATGCATGGCGACTATTCCAGATACAGTATGTGGAAGTGGCTAGATGGTTATTGGGGCGAAGAAGCCCATTTTTCACGTGAGGATGATTTTGGCCTTGTTGGTCAGGTTACTTCTCCCTCCAATCGTTTTATTGATTCTGTCAATCTTTTGGTCAAAACGGAAGACTGGTCGAGGCAAACACATGATTACCGTGTCCGACGCTTCCTAGGGGATGCTCCCAATGCTATTTGGATAGTTGAAGGTGATCCAACGGTTTATTATTCTAAACAGGCAGCCTTGACTAGCCATAGTTTCGAAGGTCGTGACCAGCATGCCTTTGATATGGCACTTCGTAGACAGGAATTTGATCAGAAGTGGGGCTTTCAAGGTTGGTTAGGTCATAAGTATGAAAAAGGGGCTACAGAGTTTCGCCTTTGGTCACCTCTAGCTCGTCGTGTGCAGCTCTTGCTTTTTAAAAAGGGCAGTAAAAACCCTAAGATCATTAAGATGAGCCGAGGAACCAGTATCAATAAGGACCGTCATGAGATGAATACTCACGGTGTTTGGAGTGCCACTGTCAAAAAGGATTTGGATGGGGTAGCCTACCAATTTCGTGTGTATCATGAGGAAAGCTTCTATCAGGATACAAGAGACCCCTACAGTATCGTCCTTAGCTTAGATAATAAAAAAAGTTTGGTGGTCAATCCTAAGAGACTTGTCCCAAGAGGGTATGAAAAGGTTACTAAGAAAAAAGCGAGCTGGCGTAAGGCAAATGCTTGCTCATCCGTAATCTGTGAAATGCACCTCCGTGACTTCTCGATTTCAGAGACGTCTGGGGTTAAGAAGTCTTATAGAGGAACCTATCTAGGTGCTTGTCAGAAAGGGACTAGAAATGCCCATGGAGATGTGACTTGTTTTGATTACCTCAAACGTATGGGTTACAACTATGTCCAACTGCAACCGGTCTTTGATCACCATAAAACCTACGATAAAGGTGGGAAGCTTCTCTACAACTGGGGGTACGATCCTGAAAATTACAATGTTCCGGATCGTCAGTTTGCTGCTGATCAAAAGAATCCCGTGGCACCAATTTTAGAGCTTAAGAAAATGATTCAGGCCTACCATGAGGCAGGAATAGGGGTTATCATGGATGTGGTTTATAACCATACTTACTCATCTTACAGCTCTCCTTTCCAACTATCTGTGCCGGCTTATTACTACCGTATGCATGACAATGGGTCTTTCCAAGATGGGTCAGGCTGTGGAAATGAGACAGCCAGTGAAAAGGAAATGTACCGTAAGTATATGATTGATTCCTTAACCTATTGGGCAGAAGAATTTGGAGTGGATGGTTTCCGTTTTGACCTTATGGGCTTACATGATGTTGCTACGATGAATGCTATTCGTTCAGCCATGGATGATATTGATTCTAGGATTCTTCTTTATGGTGAAGGATGGGATATGGGAATTGGTCTTCCTGTGGATCAAAAGGGCAAGAAGGATAATGCAGCCTTGATGCCTAGAATCGGATTTTTCAATGACAATGCGCGTGATGCGGTTAAGGGAGCAGAGGTCTACGGACATATCAGCAATGGCTATGTGTCTGGAGCTCCATTGGAAGACCAGATTGCCAAGAGTCTGCTTGGTAGCCGTGGTTTTGTAAACTACCTCATGCCAGGTCAGGTCCTCAACTATATCGAAGCGCATGACAACTACAATTTGAATGACCTTATGCATCATTTGCATCCACATGATTCGCCAGAGGATATTGAAAAACGTATCTACTTGGCAAATGCTCTTAATCTAAGTATGCAGGGGATGTGTTTCATGCAATTGGGCCAAGAATTCCAGCGTAGTAAGATGGTTGCCACAGGCGAAGATCGTAATTACACGGAAGCAGATGTCAAGCGTGCCATGAATAGCTACAATGCCCCTGATGCTGTTAATCAGGTGGATTGGAATCAAGTAACTCTTAAGAAAGACTTGGTTGCTAAAGTTGCCAAATTAATTGAGCGTAAGCAAACCGTACCAGAATTGTCATATCGTTCTTATGCAGATATTTACGATAATCTCTATGTCGCAAAAGCGGAGTACGATTCAGGTATTGTTGAATTGCACATCTCAGGAAAATTACGTGAAACTTTGGTATTCAACAATATGAAAAAAGATGTGGAGATTTACTGACAAGGAAGTCAAAAAATGTTATAATACAGTAAACGCTTACATAAGTGGTTTTGTTTACTTGTAAGCCCTATCGGTCTGAAGGGTTTTCTAGTGTATTTACATATATTTCAATGTTTTAATTTCTTGATAGTTAGAACTATCAAGGCTAGTTTAAGAAAGGGGTGATGGTATGAATCTCGATGAAGCCATGTACACATTTGGAACAGGTGAGAACTTCCACCTTCAGAATTATTTGGGTGTGCATGAATTAGAGGGAGAAGAAGGTTTTATCTTCCGTGTGTGGGCCCCTCATGCTGAGCAGATTCAGGTAATTGGAGATTTCACAGGTTGGTTTGATGAACCTCTGGATATGACCAAAAACCATATCGGTGTTTGGGAGGCAACTTCAGCTCTCCCTCAAGAAGGACAACTCTATAAGTTCTTGGTGAAACGTAAGGGAGGTCAAGTCGTCGAAAAGATGGATCCTTTTGCGACTTACTTAGAGCCTCGTCCTGGAACAGGAGCTGTGATTCGTAAGAAGAAAACTAAGAAGTGGAAGGATGGCCTTTGGATGGGTCGTCGTAAACGCTTTGGTTTCCAAAAACGTCCGGTTAATATCTATGAAGCTCATGCATCATCTTGGAAACTAAAAGAGGATGGTCAACCTTATACTTTCAAAGAATTGAAAGAAGAGTTGATTCCATATTTGGTTGAGATGAACTATACCCACGTGGAATTCATGCCACTCATGGCTCATCCTCTTGGGATGAGTTGGGGTTACCAGCTTATGGGTTACTTTGCTTTTGAGCATACCTATGGCACACCAGAAGAATTTCAAGATTTCGTAGAAGCATGTCACCAGAATAATATCGGTGTCTTGGTAGACTGGGTCCCAGGTCACTATACACAGAATGACGATGCTTTGGCCTACTTCGATGGTACACCAACTTTCGAATATCAGGATCATGATCGAGCTCATAACTATCGTTGGGGCGCACTTAACTTTGACTTAGGAAAAAATCAAGTTCAGTCTTTCCTTATTTCAAGTGCTCTTTACTGGATTGAAAATTATCATATCGATGGTATCCGAGTGGATGCAGTATCTAACATGCTCTATTTGGACTATGATGAAGGTCCATGGATGCCTAACAAGGACGGTGGAAATCGTAACTTGGAAGGCTACGGCTTCCTTCAAAAACTCAATCGTGAAATTAAAAAACGCTATCCAGATGTTATGATGGTTGCGGAAGAATCAACTGCAGCAACGCCAATCACCCAACCGATTGAAGAAGGTGGTCTAGGTTTCGACTTCAAATGGAATATGGGTTGGATGAACGATATCCTCAAATTCTACGCAGAAGATCCAGTTTACCGTCAGTATGACTTCAATCTGATGACCTTCAGTTTCATGTATTGCTTCAATGAAAACTATGTTCTACCTTTCTCACATGATGAAGTAGTTCATGGTAAGAAGAGCATGATGCATAAGATGTGGGGTGACCGCTATAATCAATTTGCTGGTCTTCGTAACCTCTATGCTTACCAACTCTGTCACCCAGGTAAGAAATTGCTCTTTATGGGTTCTGAGTTTGGTCAATTCTTGGAGTGGAAGTTTGATTATCAACTCGAATGGGGTAATCTTGAAGATGAGATGAACCAGAAGATGCAGGCCTTTACTAGCCATATGAATGCTTTCTACAAGGACCATAAATCTCTCTGGCAGATTGATGATTCTTACGATGGTATTGAAATCATTGACGCGGATAACCGTGCTGAAAGTGTGCTTTCCTTCATTCGTAAGGATGACAAAGGCGATAAGGGTGACTTCCTTGTCTGTGTCTTCAACCTAGCTCCAGTGGAACGTCAAGACTTCACTATTGGATTGCCAGTCGCTGGTATTTATCAAGAAGTACTTAACACTGAGATGGAAGAATTCGGTGGTGTCTGGAAAGAAGGAAATCCTGAAACTCGTACCCAAAAGGCGAAGTGGAAGGATTATGAAAATACCCTTAGCTTCACATTGCCAGCTCTTGGAGCAAGTATCTGACGTGTTAAACGTCGCTTGAAATAAAGGGTAGAATTAAACGTGTACACGATTTGTTTTTCAGGGATGATAGCAAGAAAGTCACGGTTGAAAGAAGCTTTCTGACGCCCAAACTATTGCCACACTGAGAAACTTACTTTAATTGTCATAATCAGTTTCGGCTGATTGTCTAACATCCTTTTGAGGATGAAACTAAAAATCATGAGGGGGACTATTCATGAAAAATGAAATGTTGGCTTTGATCCTTGCTGGTGGGCAAGGAACTCGTCTTGGAAAATTGACCCAAAGTATTGCCAAACCAGCTGTTCAGTTTGGTGGACGCTACCGTATCATTGACTTTGGTTTGTCAAACTGTGCCAATTCAGGAATTAACAATGTAGGTGTCATTACACAGTATCAACCACTTGCTTTGAACAATCATATCGGTAATGGTTCAAGTTGGGGATTGGATGGTGTTAACTCTGGTGTATCAATTCTTCAACCTTACTCAGCTAGCGAAGGTAATCGTTGGTTTGAAGGTACCAGCCACGCTATTTATCAAAACATTGAGTATATCGATAGCATCAATCCTGAATATGTTTTGATTTTGTCTGGTGACCATATTTACAAGATGGACTATGATGATATGCTCCAATCTCACAAAGATAACAACGCAAGTCTTACTGTCGCCGTTCTTGATGTGCCACTTAAAGAAGCTAGCCGTTTCGGTATCATGAACACTGATGCTAATAACCGTATTGTTGAGTTCGAAGAAAAACCTGAAAACCCTAAATCTACGAAAGCATCAATGGGTATTTACATCTTTGATTGGAAACGTCTTCGCAATATGTTAGTATCAGCTGAAAAGAGTTCAGTTGATATGTCAGACTTTGGTAAGAACGTTATCCCAGCTTATCTTGAAACAGGTGAAAGCGTCTTTGCTTATGAATTTGAAGGCTATTGGAAAGACGTAGGTACTATCGAATCCCTTTGGGAAGCAAATATGGAGTACATTTCTCCTGAAAATGCCTTGGATAGTCGTAACCGTCAATGGAAAATTTACTCACGTAACGTGATTGCTCCACCAAACTTCTTTGGTGAGAATGCTCATGTTGAAGATTCACTCGTTGTTGATGGATGTTTGGTTGATGGAACTGTTAAACATTCTGTGCTTTCAACAAGTGCACAAATTCGTGAAGGGGCAGTCGTTGAAGATTCAGTGATTATGAGTGGTGCAATTATTGGTAAAGGTGCAAAAATTAAACGAGCTATTATCGGTGAAGGTGCACACATTTCCGATGGTGTGGAAATTGACGGTACAGAAGAAGTGCAAGTCGTAGGATACAATGAAGTAGTGGGGGTACCAAAAGATGAAGATTGATAAATATTCTGCAATTCTAGGAAATACCGTAGGATTCCATGACATGGGTGGTTTGACTGAGCACCGTCCTATTGCCAGCCTACCATTTGGCGGAAAATATCGCCTCATCGACTTCCCGTTGTCTAACTTGGCTAATGCTGGTATCCGTAGCGTCTTCGGAATCTTCCAAAACGAAAACATCAGTTCTGTCTTCGACCATATTCGTTCAGGTCGTGAGTGGGGCTTGTCTACTCTTCTCAGTCACTACTACCTTGGTATTTACAATACTCCTGTTGAAAGCTCAACTGTTGATGAGGAATACTATCGTCAAATTTTGACTTACCTTAAACGTTCAGGCTCAGATCAGACTGTAGCTCTTAACAGTGATGTTTTGGTCAACATTGATCTTAACCAAGTTTTCCACCTTCACAGTACAACAAAACCAAAAGTTACTGTGGTCTACAAAAAACTTCCTAAAGAACTCATTTCAGATGTAAACAGCGTTTTAGAAATTGATGACTCTGACAAAGTGCTTGGCCATGAGCTCTTCCAGGGTGGCGATAAAGAAGTTTACAATATGTCTACAGACATCTTTGTTGTGGATACACCATTCTTGATTGAAAAATTGGAAGAAGAAGCAGCTAAAGAAGAACCTCGTAAGCTTCGTTATGTACTTCGTGATTTGGCAGTTGCTGAAAATGCTTTTGCTTACGAGTACACTGGTTACCTTTCAAATATCCACTCAGTAAAAGCGTACTTTGATGCTAACTTGGATATGCTGGAATCACAAAAATTCTATAAACTTTTTGCACCAAACCAAAAAGTTTATACAAAAGTTAAAAATGAAGAGCCAACATACTATGCAGACTCTTCTGAAGTTAAGCTTTCACAATTTGCATCTGGTTCGATTGTTCGAGGTAAAGTTGAGAACTCAGTGATTTCACGTAATGTTGACTTTTCTGAAGGTTCTAGTGTTAGCCATTCAATTATCTTCCCACGTGTTAAAGTTGCTAAAGGCGCAACAGTTGAATATGCTATTGTGGATAAAGGTGTTGAAATCGCTGAAGGTGTTACGGTTCGCGGTACAGAAAACAACCCAGTTATCATCAAAAAAGGTAGCGTTGTAACAGAGGATATTGTACGATGAAAATTTTATTTGTAGCAGCAGAGGGTGCACCTTTCGCTAAAACTGGTGGTTTGGGTGACGTTATCGGTGCTCTTCCTAAATCTCTAGTCAAAAATGGTCACGAGGTTGCCGTAATTCTCCCATATTATGATGTGGTATCGGCTAAGTTTGGCGATCAGGTTGAAGACCTTGGCTTCTTCTATACAAATGTTGGTTGGCGTCGTCAATATGTCGGCATCAAGAAAATTGTCCGTGATGGTGTGACGTTCTTCTTCATTGATAATGAACAGTATTTCAACCGTGGTACGGTATACGGTGAGTGGGATGATGGTGAGCGTTTTGGTTTCTTCCAAATGGCTGCCCTTGAGTTGATGGAAAAAGTGGACTTTATTCCAGATATTCTCCATGTTCATGACTACCACACAGCCATGATTCCATTCCTTCTTAAGGAAAAATACCATTGGATTCAAGCTTACCAAGGTATTAAGACAGTCTTCACTATCCATAATATTGAGTTCCAAGGTCAATTTGACAGTGGTATGCTTTGGGAAATCTTTGGTGTTGGTTACGAGCGTTATGCTGATGGTACGCTCCGTTGGAATGACTGCCTCAACTGGATGAAAGCAGCTGTTCTTTACGCAGACCGTGTAACAACAGTTTCTCCATCATACGCTGGTGAAATTCAAACACCTGAATTTGGTAAAGGTCTTGATCAAATCATGCGCATGGAATCTGGTAAGTTGTCTGGTATTGTTAATGGTATCGATACGGACCTCCTTGATCCAGAAACAGATGCTCACATTCCTTATCATTTCTCAGTGGATGATTTGTCAGGTAAAGCCAAAGACAAGGCAGCTCTTCAAGAACGTGTTGGTCTCCCAGTTCGTGAAGACGTTCCATTGATTGGTATTGTGTCACGTTTGACTGACCAAAAAGGTTTCGATTTGGTTGTCAATGAACTTCACAACATCTTGCAACATGATGTTCAGATTGTTCTTTTGGGTACTGGTTACAGTGACTATGAGAATTCTTTCTCTTGGTTCGGTCACGCTTATCCAGAAAAAATGTCTGCCAACATTACTTTCAACTTAGAGTTGGCTCAACAAATTTATGCTGGTTGTGACATTTTCCTTATGCCTTCAGCCTTTGAACCATGTGGCCTCTCTCAAATGATGTCTATGCGCTATGGTACCTTGCCAGTGGTTAGCGAGGTTGGTGGTCTTCGTGATACTGTTGAACCATACAACCCTGTGACAGGCTCAGGTACAGGATTCTCATTTGGTAACTTCTCAGGTTACTGGATGGTTCAAACCCTTGAAAAAGCTCTCGATGTTTACGAAAACAATGCTGATGCTTGGAAACAACTCCAGCACAATGCTATGACACGTGACTTCTCATGGGATACAGCAAGTTTGGCATATGTTGATTTGTACAAACAATTAGTATAATTGCAAAGATAACTTTTCTCGCAAGGGAAAAGTTATCTTCGTGTAAAGCGTTTGAAAACGCTTCTATATAATCTTGACAAAAGTCAGGATAGCATCTCTCAATCTTGCTGATAAAGCAATGAAAGAGAAGATATCTAAAAATCTGAATAGAAGACTAACTCTAATCGAGTTATAACAAACCTGACTGTTTTGACAGTTTTGTAAATAAAGATTTTGAAATATCTGTTTCGAATCTTGATTGGCAAGGTTTGGAAGTTTGAGGAAAATTTCCAATTCCCTCTTATCTGAATAGATCCCTCTGTAAGAAGTGTATTGAAGATAAGGAAGTAGTAAGAAAGGATTTCTATGCAACTCGAAAATTTAACAAAAGAACAATTCATCCGTGACTTTAAAGACACGCTCCATCAAGAGCAGTTGATTAAAGTGGCTAAGGCTACACCAACTGAAATTTTCACGGCCCTGGCTGGTTTGATCCGTAAGTATTACACTAACACATGGATTGAACGTAACCATGCGCTTTCAGACAATCAAGAAAAGATTGCTTACTACTTCTCGATTGAATTCCTTCCAGGTCGTATGTTGGAAACTAACCTCCTCAACCTTGGTATTCTTGACCTTGTTAAAGAAGGATTCGCAGAACTTGATATCGATTTCCGCGAAGTGGTAGAAGCTGAGCATGATATGGCACTTGGTAACGGTGGTCTTGGTCGTTTGGCTGCTGCTTTCATGGATTCGCTTGCAACTACTGGTTATCCAGGTTTTGGTAATGGTCTTCGTTACCGTTATGGACTGTTCAAACAACGTATTGTTGATGGTTATCAAGTTGAATTGCCAGATGGATGGTTTGGTTCAACAGGAAATGTTTGGGAAACACGTAAAGACCATGATATTGTCTATGTAAAACTCTTCGGTGATGTTGTCCTTGAGAGTGACGAAGATGGTCGTTTTGTTCCAACTTATAAGAATGCTCAAGTTCTTCGTGCTGTGCCTTACGATGTGCCACAAATCGGTTATCAAAATGGTGTGATTAATAACCTTCGTCTCTGGGATGTTGAAATTCCTGAAGAGTATGAATTGGACTACCCAACTTTGGAAGCTCGCCGTCGTGTGAAAGATATTACAGCCATTCTTTATCCAGATGATACAACGATTGAAGGTAAAGAATTGCGTTTGGTTCAAGAGTACTTTATGACAAGCGCAGGTCTTCAAACAATCATTAAGTCTTACCTCAAGATGGGCTTGCCATTGAAAGATATCCACGAAAAGGTATCTGTTCACATCAATGATACTCACCCTGCGGTTGCACCAGCTGAATTCATGCGTCTCCTCCTTGATGAATACGGTCTTTCATGGGAAGATGCTTGGAATGCGACTGTTAAGACAATGAGCTACACTAACCACACAATTCTTCAAGAAGCTCTTGAAAAATGGGATCAACAGCTCTTCAAACGTGTTCTTCCACGTGTTTACCAAATCATCTTGGAAATCGACAACCGTTATGTAGCTGAAATGGCTGGACGTGGTGTTGCTGCAGATGTTATCGAACGCACACGTATCGTTAAAGACAACCAAGTACATATGGCTAACTTGGCGATTATTGGTGGTCACTCAGTCAATGGGGTTGCTAAACTGCATACAGAACTCCTTAAAGAAGATACCCTCCACGATTTCTATACTATTTATCCTGAAAAATTCAATAACAAGACAAATGGTATCGTTCAACGTCGTTGGACACAAATTGCAGCGCCAGAACTTTCAGCAGCAATTGATGACGTGATTGGTAACGGTTGGCGTAACGATATCCATGAGCTTGAAAATCTTACAACCTACTTGGATGACAAGGAAGTATTGGACCAGTTCTATCAAGTTAAGAAAACTGCTAAACAACGTTTGGCAGACTACATCAAGGAAACAACAGGCGTAGAAGTGTCTACAGATGCTATCTTTGATGTTCAAGTGAAACGTCTTCACGCGTACAAACGTCAATTGCTTAACCTTCTTCATATCATCAAACTTTATTGGGACCTTAAAGATAATCCAGATAAAGACATGGTACCTCGTGTATTCATCTTTGGTGCCAAGGCAGCTCCTGGTTATCACTTCGCAAAATCAGTTATTAAGCTCATCAACGAAGTTGCCAACCTTGTTAACAATGATGAAAGCCTTCAAGGTAAACTTAAAGTGGTCTTCCTTGAAAACTACCGTGTAAGCCTTGCAGAACTCATCATTCCAGCAGCAGATGTCTCTGAACAAATCTCATTGGCTTCTAAAGAAGCATCTGGTACTTCAAACATGAAATTCATGATGACTGGTGCTATCACCTTGGCAACACTTGATGGTGCCAACATTGAAATCAAGGATGAAGTAGGCGATGAGAATGTTGTCATCTTCGGTATGGACAAGGACGAAGTTTATGAACATTATGCACGTCACGATTACTACTCTCGTGCAGTTTATGAGAATAACCCAGTCGTTCGTCGTGTCGTTGATACCTTTGTTAACGGTACGATTCCAAATGCTCAAGCTGAAGGTACTGAAATCTATGAAGCCCTCATCACCCACAACGATGAGTACTTCCTCTTGGAAGACTTCGCCGCTTATGTAGAAGCTCAAGAGAAAATCGATGCGCTTTATCGTGATCATGACAAGTGGGCACGCATGAGCTTGGCAAATATTGCTAAATCTCATAAGTTCACTTCAGATGATACGATTACAGAGTATGCTAAAGAAATTTGGAAATTGAAAAAATAGGCGATAGCTTATGAATCACAAAAAGACAAAGGCTAGAAATGGTCGTTGTCTTTTTATTTTTTTAGAAGAGGGGTGTCATAGACAGCCCAAAAGGATTTATAATTGGCAGGAGAAGTTTATCTGCAGATCTATCTTAGCCCTTGAAACTTGCACTAGCTTATCAAGGTGTTATAATAACTTATAGGTATAAGCATCAAAAAGGGGGAAAATACATGGCTTTACGCAGCCAATTAATTACTAAGGAGTTTCCAGAATTAGATAGGGTAGAGCGCTTAAATAACGAGGCCTTCCCAGAAGAAGAACGTATTCCATTAAGTGAGTTTTTACAATTGGATGGTCGTGATGATTATCATTTCTTTGCCTTTTATGACGAGGATGATTTTGTTGGATTTGCCTCAGTTCTCTACAATGCCAAAGTTTTTTATGTGAGTTTCTTTGCCATCGTTCCTCAAATGAGGAGTCATGGCTACGGAAGTGAGATTATTGATAAACTGGTGGACTTTTATGGACCATCTCGGTCTATGGTTTTGGAAGTAGAGCGCTTGGATGAACCAAATGACAATCCTGAGCAACGTGAGGCACGTTGGGATTTCTATAAACGTAATGGGTTCAAGACTTCCAATGCTTTCTTGGAATATGAAGGTTTGAGTTTTGAGATTCTCTATCGTGGAGATCACTTTGACGAAGAAGCCTACAGAGAGATATTCCGCAAACTTCAGGAAAATGCTTATTTTGACTTCAGTATTAAACATCGTCGCTTGAGTGATTTATAAACAATCAAACCAAACAGGTCTTAATCGACCTGTTTTTCATTTGTTTTCAGCTTTTGCCAATCGTTTTCAGAATATTTTGTCCTCCTATGCTATAATGGAAGTACTATGAAGAAAGTAATTTTACAGTATCTGGCAAGTGCTCTGACTGTAATCCTTATACTTGGTCTTGTGGTTTTCAACAGACAGCGAAATCACTCTCTGGTAAAGAAGGTCAAAGACCCTGAGATTTCCTATATCTATAAGGATTCTTTGGAAAATCTAGATAGACTGGCCCTTAGTCAGGCTGGGATTATAGAATCCTATCAACTCGATTCTTTGTCTGTTAGGAAGGAAGATGGAAAGATTCACCTCGTTCTCCATATCAATCATTCCTATGATATGCAGGTAAATCTTGTCCTAAAGTCTGATATCTACGGTGATTTATCTGTGGTTCAAGCGACGCCATCAAAGGCTTTGAAGCTAGCCTTGGAGGACGAGTCTTATCAGAAACGGTTGACCTTGATTTCACAAAAAGCAGATGCTATTATATCTCGTGATCACTGGGATCAAGGCATTAAACCGGCCTATGTGGCTCAGGTCAGAAGTAAGATGAAGAAGACTTCTTTGAACCAGTTGGAAAAGGTTCTGCAAGAAATTGATCAAGAAAGTAAGGAAGTGGGCTCCGATACCTATACGGCCTTTTTCCAAGCTTCTCAACTGCCTAATCACGACAAGCTCAATTTGGTTATGGAGCACATGCAGGTTTATGTGGATAAGTACCAGTTTCTCCAGTTAGGGAAGTCAGGTTATAAATTTTCCAAAAAACTAGAGCCAACCAGCGCTTTTTACAGTTACTTCCGTGAGGCTATTATGGAGACTTATCAGACGGATTTAGGACTGGGCGAGGATGAGTTGGGTATCAAGCTCCACCTTTTTAGGTCTTGGATTGATAAGCAGTCCATGGACTATATTAGGACCAACTACAAGGGCAAGACGGATTTAGACAAGCTTCTGGCTTACAGCAAGGACAAGAAGATTAAGTTGGATTATACTACAGGTGCTTCCTATCATAATCGAAGCTTGGGAGACTTTACCTATCCAAAGAACATGAAAATTCAGCTACCTCAGACCAGTGTCATGGGACCTTACGGTGTCAGCAATTCCCGCTTTATTGAATTTATTGTCAATATGGATACAGGGAAATTTGTTTCTGAGTGGAATGTCTACAAGACTAAAAAAGACGGTAGCATCGACTCTAATCCTAAGCATTACAAGATTGAAGATGGTGCTGACATTGCTGATACGGACTCTGCTAACTACGGCCTATCTAAGGGATTAAATGCTGACTTACCAGCCTATCTCAATAATAGCCATACCTATCTCGATGTTCGTCACCCTGCGGATAATGCGATTAGACGCAAGATGGTTAGAAAGTGGAAAAATGCCAAGAATGTCTTAAATGGTGGGCGCTATGCTGATATTGTTAAAAAAGGAGGCTTGAAAGACCTTGAAACATGGAAACAAGTTAAAGCTGAAGACCGTCTCCAGGTCTACAATGCTTACCTTGATTATATTCGCTCTCATCTTGTGCTTAATGGGTTTGACAGCTTTTACCAAGAAACCTACAACCCCCAAGGTGGAGACAAAAAAGACTGAAACCCTTGATAGTGTTCTTGTCGCTAAAAATTTCTATCGTGTAAGGGATGCCTATGCCATCAAACTCTACGGGCAGGATGAGGGGATGTCCTTTGATGTGGCTGGTCAGAGACTCTTTGGGTCAAATGTTGCTATTAAAGATGGTCTGTTATACGGCTCCAGTCTTGGAGATTTGACCATTGAGGCTTATTTTCAGGGGGAGGTGTCCTACCTTTTAGAGGCCACCCAGAAGCTCCCAGTGGACAAAAATCGTATCAAGGCTAATCACTATAGTCAGGACATCGTTCTGAATAACGTTTGGTCTAGTCTGGAAGGTCAAGAAACCTCCAACAGTATCATCACTCAGTTTCAGGATAAGACCTTGCTTAAGATGCGGATCAGCTACAACAAGGATTTCCTTCCGACTAAGATTCAAGGTTTTTACAATAGCCAAACCTTTAATGGCTGGCGGGACCTATTTTATATAGATTACCCATATAGTGATCAGGAAGCCTTCAATCAGGCTCAAGATGCCTATATACAACACATCCAGTACATGGAAACGCATCCTGAGGAAGAAGCAGGAGAGTTTGGTTAATAAAGCAAAATCACCTTTATCTCGAGATAAAGGTGATTTGTTTGTTCCTAAGAATTAGGTTTTAGGTTTGACTTGTGGTAACTTCTGGAAAAAGCTTGTCTAGGATTTTTGGAGTGATAGCTTGTCCAGGACCTTCAGCACAATAGGTGTGCATATACATAGAGGGATTGAAGTTGAGCTCGATACAAGTGCAATGAGGTTTTTCCTTGCTAGCAGGCTGAGTTTTATCTGGAATGATGAGGTCAACCCCGCAAGCCCAGGCCCCCATGCTAGTCGCCATAGCTGCAGCTAATTCTTGATAGGATGAATCCATGGTCTCAGTGACATCAATAGAGTCACCGCCCGTAGAGATGTTGGAGTTACGGCGGAGATTGACCTTTTTCCCTTCTGGGAGAATATCATCAGGTGCATAACCTTGCTGACTCAACATCAATTGTTCGATTTCTCCTAGCTCAATGATTTCCAGCGGTGAGCGGTGGTCACGGCCTCGCAATGGGTTGGCATTTTTCTGAGCGACTAATTCACGAATAGTGTGTTTGCCATCACCGACAACATTAGCAGCGACACGAAGGAGGACGGCCTCACAACGCCCGTCCAGAATGAAGAAACGGTATTCGGTTCCTGTGATAAATTCTTCAACAAGAACAGCTGTATCTTCTGCAAAGGCAATCTCGAGGGCTTTCTTATAGTTATCAAGGCTGGCAGGCTCTTGGAAAATGGAAATGCCCAGACCGAAGTTGGTTGATTTTGGTTTAACCACAATTTGCTTGCCCTTGATAAGAGGATAGTAGGCTAGACCTTGTTCTAGATTGGTAAATTCGTCGCCGGCAGGGACAGGGAAGCCAGCATCAGCTAGGATTTTTTTGGTTACGGTTTTATTAGCCATGGCAAGAGGAACTACATAGTTGTCTTTTGAGGTCATGTTACCATTTTTGACGTACTCAACATGATCTTTATGCCAGAGTTTAAGGAATTGATCCTGCTCATCTAGGATTTCAAAATGAAGCCCTTTTTGAATGGCATCAAAGAGCAGCATCTGGGTAGAAAGTTCCATCTCTTCATAACCCTTAAGGGCATAGTGGGCAGTCCAGTCGTAATCATGATAGGCAAGAGCCTTGTCAAGGGCAAAGTCAGCAAGGGACTTGTCTTTGATATGAGGAAGAAGTTGAGCAGCTAGTGTCTGACTAGGATCTGCAAAGGCATCTTTAACTTGTTTGACCAAACCTTGATGATAGTCACCAAGCCCAAAATGTTGCACCAGTTGGTCTAGAGCTGTCGTAATGTTCTGAGTTTCAGCTTCAGAAGGTAGAGGTTCTAAAGGATGAGAGAGGGCAATTTTTTCATTCAGCGCGTGAGCTTGAGCCAGAGCCTGATCAACATTTTCAGGGGCATCCATCCAGAGGAAGGCTAGAAGGAGTAGGTGTACGGTATCCATGGTAGTTTGGCTAATACCGATACGCTCAAAGGGGTTGAGGTCGAAGTTACGGAATTCCAGGTAGGTGATTCCCTTGTCAAGGAAGGAGCGATTATCCTTTTGTCCACGGAAACGAACAGCCGAGTAAAATTCCTTTTCCGCAATCAAATCACCTTGTTCGATATAGTTTTCGATGGTAGAGACATAGTCTTCTAGGCTTGCAAAAGAAACTTGGATTTCTTCCTTATTGACATAACCATGGTCGCTGTTTCGGAAGGAACGCACTGGTTCTGGCACTTCTTGGTCGAAGAAGCTTTGCTCAGCAACAGGTGCAGCACCAAAGAGATAGGTAATCACCCAACGATAGCGCAAATAGTTCTGAGCCAGCTTAAGATAGAGGGCGTTTTTGAAAGTAATTATATCAATCTGGTCACTTTCTTGGAATAGGGCCTCAACCAAATCTTTCCCTAGTTCCATATTATAGTGGATACCTGAGATAGCTTGTAGTTTAGTTCCGTATTTTTCGGCCAGGTAGTTACGATAATGGCGTTCAAATTCATTTTCCAGTTGGGCAACTTGGATTTCTTGGGCCTTGATACGAGGAGGCATGGACAAGGGCCAGAGAAGTTCATCTTTACTGATGGAACGTCCAGCTACATCGGTAATGGCTCCAAGAAATCGACGAGCCTCAGTGGTAGATTTAGCAACTGGTGTGATGAGTTCCATCTGAAATTCACAAAAATCTGTTTGAATATAAGGGTGGAAACTTCGAGCTCCTAGGCAGGAAGGGTGAGGCGTATGTGCTAATTTTCCCTGTCTATCGACACGAAGACTTTCGCGTTCAATTCCAAAGTTAGCTTGAAGGATAGGGCTAGTAGGCTCCAGCTTTTGAAGCAGTTGATTTATAGTCATAGAGTCACCTTTTCATCTAATGTTAGTGATAGTCTATTATAAATAGGAGAAGAAAACAACTTTCTGCTACGGTTAAGGGGAATTTCCGAATGTTTTAGATAAGAATTCTTAAAACCAGTTGCTTTTTAGCTCTATTATATACAAAAATTGTAAAATACCCACCGATTTTTATGTAAAATGTTATTTCTCTTGCAATTTAAATCAAATTAGCCTATACTAATGACGTATATATAAGAACGAAAGCATCCCTAGGGTCTGCCCTCAGGGGCTTTTGTATGCTCTCAAAAGGGTATAACCGTTCTTTTATAGATAAAGGATGGGCGTTAAGAGTAGCTTTCCGACAGTATGCTCTGCTCAAAAATGATGCTTTCACCGTGATGGATTACAGGACTAGCTTATATCTATCAATGCCTGAAACACGCTCTGCTCAGGGCAGGCGATATTTTTCGCCGTGATGATATTCCTGTAACTGCAGAAGCAGTTATAGGAAGCGGAGTTATCGAGACTTTGGCTCAAAACTTAGCTATGAGATTCCGAAGGAAGCTGCTAGCGTCCGAAGCCACTTAAGAAAAATATCAAAAAAAGAAAAACAAATTAAACGGAGGTAATTATGTTTCAAACCCTTATCCCCCAGATAAAGGAATACAAGAAACCCTCAATCCTAGCGTCCGTCTTTATGACACTAGAAGTCATGTTTGAGATTTCCATTCCCTTTGTCATGGCCAATCTTTTGGATAAAGGTGTCCAGCAATCTAACATGTCTAACATTTGGCTCTATGGTGGCCTCATGTTGGTCTGCGCCTTCCTGTCGCTTTTCTGTGGGATGCAGTCGGCACGCTATGCGGCCTTTGCCTCTGCTGGATTTGCCAAGAATCTACGCCAGGCCATTTTCAAAAAGGTTCAAACCTTCTCTTTTGAAAATATTGATAAGTTTTCAGCTGGTGGTTTGGTAACACGTATGATGACTGATGTGACCAACGTGCAGAACTCTTACCAGATGATTATCCGTATCTGTGTACGTGCACCTCTTAACTTGATTTTTGCCATTGCAGCAAGTTTCCTGATTAATGGCGAAATGGCTTGGATTTTCGTTGGTGTGACACTCTTCCTTGGTCTGGTTTTGGCTGTTATTACCAAAATCGTTTACCCTCTCTTTACTCAAGTGTTTGAGGCTTATGACAACCTCAATAACAGTATCAAGGAAAATATCACCAACATGCGTGTGGTGAAATCCTACGTTAAAGAGCAGGAAGAGACGGACAAATTCAAGAAGGCCTCACGTCGTATTTACAAGATGTTCATGCGTGCCATTCGTGTGGTTGTCATGTCTAACCCAGCCATGATGTTGTCTATGTATGCATCCTTCCTCATGATTTCTTGGTTTGGTGCTCACCTTATCGTTGTCGGCAAGCTATCTACAGGTGAATTGACTTCCATGTTCAGTTATACCATGACTATCCTAATCTCACTTATGATGTTCATGATGATCTTTGTCATGTTGTCTATCTCTATGGCCTCTGTAGAGCGTATCAATGAAGTGCTTAATACTGAATCAACCATTATTTCACCTGAAAATGGCTTGACAGAGGTCACAGATGGTTCTATCAGTTTTGATCATGTGGATTTCTCATACACGGATGAAAATGGTGACAAGACTCATGTCCTCAAAGATATCACTTTGGATATTAAGTCTGGTGAAGTTATTGGTATCCTTGGTGGAACGGGTTCGGGTAAATCAAGCTTGGTTCAGCTGATTCCTCGCCTTTATGATGTGGAAGAAGGTCAGGTTAGGGTTGCCGGGCATGATGTTAAGGACTATGATTTGGATAGCTTACGTAAGCAAGTTGCCATGGTCCTTCAAACAAATGTCCTTTTCTCAGGAACCATTAAAGAAAATATGCGTTGGGGAAATAAACAGGCAACAGATGAGGAAATCATTGAAGCTTGTAAGATTGCCCAAGCTGATGAATTTATCCAAGAGTTTAAGGATGGCTATGATACCAAGATTGAACGTGGTGGAGCCAATGTCTCAGGGGGACAACGTCAACGTCTTTGTATCGCACGTGCCCTTCTCATGAATCCGAAAATTTTGATTCTAGATGATTCGACATCGGCAGTCGATACCAAGACAGATAGTTTGATTCGTCAAGGCTTCGCTTCAAGTCTTAAGGACACGACCAAAATCATCATCGGTCAACGGATTTCATCTATCCAAGATGCCGACCGTATCATCGTCATGAATGATGGTCGTATCGATGCTATTGGTACTCATGACGACTTGATAGCTAATAATGCCATCTATCGTGACGTCTACAAGATGCAAACACAAGGGAAAGGAGTAGCAGATGCAGAATAAGAAAAAAGCTAATTGGGGCTCTCTAGCACGTCTTCTACGCTTTTTGTGGCAAGACTACAAACTTTCACTTAGTATTGCCTTTGTCCTCATTGTTGTTGCTTCTTTGACAACGGTTAATTTGACGGCTTCGATTCAGTCCTTGGTTGACGTTTACGTTCAACCTTTGCTCAAATCTGGTAGCCATGACTTTGGGCCATTGTTACGTTTCTTGACTTCAGTGGCTGTTTTCTGTCTTATAGGTGTGATTGCCAACTATGTGGCCTCCCTCCTCATGGCGACGATTTCGCAAGATTCTCTGCGTTCCCTCCGTAATCAGCTTTTTGCTCGCATGCAAAAGCTTCCAGTTCGCTACTTTGATACTCACCAACACGGTGACATCATGTCTATTTACACCAATGATATCGATGCCCTCCGTCAAGCTGTCGAGCAGTCTATTCCACAGTTGCTACAAACGACTATTACCATTATCGGTGTGACTGTGACCATGCTCACGGTTAGCCCTCTCCTCTTTATCGTGGTTCTAATCATGGTAGGCATCATGTTTATGGTCATCAAAAATGTATCAGCTAAATCAGGTCGTTACTTCGGTGAACAACAAAAGAACCTAGGGATTGAGAATGGTTTTATCGAAGAAATGATGTCAGGTCAAAAGGTAGTCAAGGCCTTCGTCCACGAAGAAGAAAGTATGGCTGACTTTGACAAGATTAATGAACAACTCTTTGAGTCGTCATATTTAGCCAATCGCTATGCCAATGTTCTCATGCCAATTCTTGGGAACTTAGGAAATGTTTCCTTTGTTTTGACTGCCCTGGTTGGTGGACTCTTCGCTCTAAATGGTGTCGGTGGCTTGACTATTGGTGGTCTCATGGCCTTCCTACAATTGAACCGTTCCTTCAATGGCCCTATTACTCAGGTATCTCAACAACTTAACTTTGTCCTTATGGCACTTGCTGGTGCAGACCGTATCTTTGACCTTTTGGATGAAGCAGAAGAAGTTGACCAAGGTAAGGTCACTTTGGTCAACTACGAATTGGTAGACGGTCAGATGGTTGCGACAGACAAGAAAACCAACCACTGGGCTTGGAAGCATCCACGTCCAAATGGCGACTACGAGTTGGTCGAGTTGGTCGGAAATGTGGTCTTCCAAGACGTTGATTTCTCTTACGATGGTAAGAAACAAATCCTTCACGACGTTAACCTCTATGCAGACAAGGGGCAAAAGGTTGCCTTTGTCGGTGCGACAGGTGCTGGTAAGACGACGATTACCAATTTGATTAACCGTTTTTACGATATCCAATCTGGTGTGATTACTTATGATGGTATCGATGTGAAGCTGATTGAAAAAGCTTCTCTTCGCCGATCACTTGGTATCGTGCTTCAGGATACCCATCTCTTCACAGGGACTATCGCTGAAAATATTGCCTACGGCCGTGCGGATGCGACTCGTGAAGAAATTCTTGAAGCTGCTCGTATTGCTAACGTGGATTCCTTTGTTCAACATCTGGACAATGGTTACGACACTGTTCTGACAGACGATGGTGCAGGCTTGTCTAATGGACAACGTCAGCTGATTGCCATTGCGCGTGCTGCCCTTGCTAATGCACCGGTTCTTATCCTTGATGAAGCGACATCCTCTATTGACTCTCGTACCGAAAAAATGGTCCAAGAGGGGATGGACCGACTTATGGAAGGACGTACGGTCTTTGTTATCGCCCACCGTCTTTCAACCATCGTTAACTCTGACGTTATCATGGTTATGGACCACGGACGTATCATTGAACGTGGTGACCATGACAGCCTTATGGAACAAGGTGGTACCTACTACCGACTCTATACTGGTGGTCTTGAAATTGATTAACATTAAAAGAACTCAGGTTTTGCCTGAGTTCTTTTGCATCTGAAGAAAATAATTCTTTTGAGACTTTTCTTGTAAAAACGATAGATTTGTATCTTAAATCTCAACTTCTTTTAAACCGTGTGAGTCCAGGCGATATATCTTTTGGCAAACTTGTCTGAGGTAGTTGACATCATGTGAGACTGTCAGAATGGCACTTGGATAGTTCTCGAAGAGCTGTCGGACTTGGGGTTGTGAGGTGGGTGAAAAATTTCTGGTTGGTTCATCTAGGATAAGGAGCTGAGGGTTTTCTAAGACTAAGTGCAGTAGGAGTAGTTTTCCTTTTTGACCACCAGATAGGTCATCAATTGCATGGTTCATTTCATCATGACTAAAGTTGAGGTTGGCGAGATGGGAACTTATGATTTCTTTCTCAGTTTTGTCGCCAGTCTTAGATAAAAACGCTATTGGTGACAAATCACTCTGCAAGATAAGATCGTAATTTTGAGGCATGTAGCCGATAGTCAGGTCTGTTTTCCTGCTAAGTTCTCGGTAGAGATAGTGTAAGAGAGTGGATTTACCGCAACCGTTATCTCCGATAATACCAACTTTTTCCTGTCCTTTCAAAGAAAATTTTAGATGTTCAATGGATAGGTGGGGAGCGATGCTTAGCTGTTTTTCATCCAGATTTAGAAGATATTTTCCCTGAGGTAGAGGATCGATATGAGAGAAGAAAAGATCGATGCTGTCTTCTTTATCAGGCATCTGTGTCATGTCTTGGGCAAGGCGGTCGTAGCGTTTTTCTTGTGAGAGGACTGCTTTCATCTTTTTAGCAACCAATCGTCCTTGCGTGCTATCATGCGTATTGCGTAGGGTGGTTTGGACATTTTGTTTGATACGGTGATGCTTGGCCATAGCTTTGTCATAGGCTTTTTTCTCGGTTTTGGCTTGCTGTATCTGTTGCTGGAAGGCATCAGTGCGTTGCTGGCTATAATTATCATAGTCGAGGTGCTCCACACTGGTCCTTGCCTGACGGCGACGTTTAAGGAGTTCCAGATGGATAATAGTATCTGCTGTCTGGCTTAGTAGGTCCTCGTCATGTGAGATATAGATTATGGTTTGATCAGAATGTTTGATAAAATTTTTTAGCCAAGTCATAGTAGTCAAATCCATATCGTTTGAGGGCTCATCAAGAAAAATGATGTCGTGGGGTCGAGCTAATTCTCGGATGAGTTGAATTTTGAGTTTCTCACCACCAGACAGAGTGGAGATAAGCTGATTGCTAGCAAAACGCTCACTATCAAAATGAAGTTCATCAGCCAAACGATAGAGGGTAGCGTAGTCTAGGTCATAAGTATCCGCAAAGAAGTAGTCGTTAAGGGTTAGGGATTGTAAGTCATCAGAAATCTGCTGGGGAATATAGACCTGTGGGCTATCTGGTTTATTAATAGTTCCCTCGTAAGAAAGATGGTCGAAATGTGTTTTTGGATTGACTAGAAGGGCAAGAAGACTAGATTTTCCATTGCCTTCCTCCCCAATGATGGCGACTTTTTCGCCTAGAGTTATTGTCAGATTTAAGTCATGAACGAGTTCACGAAAATCTTTAGTATGTGTTATGGTTAGGTGTTGAATCTGTATCATAGGACCTCCTAGGTCTGTGTGCTTGTTGATAGTGTTTCATGGGTAGTACAGTTTTTACTTCAAACAATATCAAAGGTCAAAAAACAGTCCTACCTTATAAGATAGAACCGTCTTGAATCTAGCTAAAAAGCCCTCTAGGAGATAGTGATGGTGTGGATGCAAAAAAACGCAGATACCACCAATAAATTTTCTACAGAAAAAGAGCGCAAAAAAGACATGAAAACAATCTATCAAATAAAGCAGGTTTATTGTGAATAGACTTAGTTGTTCATGTCTCCATTTACCTCCGAATGTTACTTTCCTTGATTGTACGCTGTCCGAGAGATTTTGTCAAATGAAAATAAAATATCCAGTCCTATTAGACCGCCGATGCACCTTATCAACAGTCTTCACCTATGCTATACTAGAATCAGTACTAAAATGGAGATTATTTATGGAAAATAAGTTCGTAAAGAAACCGACACCTAAGGGGGATAAGTCTACAAGAATTGTTTTTATAAGTCTCTTAGTGGCATTGCTTTTTATAATCGCAGGGACGGCTATCTTCTTTGCTGTGAATAGTAGCAGTAAGGCTACCAAAGGTTCAGCTGCATCCAGTAAGTCGAGTACGACTGTCTATTCCGGCAGCAATGCAGAGGATCCCTTGTTCAAAATCACTCTGAAAACCTTCGGAGATAATAAAGAATTTTTACTCGTGACACCAAATCCTGGTCATGATAGAAACATGTTTAACATTGTGGGGGTTGCTGGTCAATACTTAGTCACTCAAGAGTACAAGGGGGGTGAATCTGGTAAGAAAAATGCCAAGGGTGAGACACTTTATAAGTATGACTACTTTAATATCTATATGTATGACACGGAAAAACCAAATCAAAAACCTAAACAAATTGACCTCTTGAAATTGGCTAAAAAAGCTGGGGATGAAGATTATTTAAATCAGGCAAGTCTAAGGCTTTTCATGCTTAATGAGCAAGCTTACTTACAAATGCCTTTTGGTGCGTCATCAGCTGATTTTGCTTCTAATAAAAAATACCTCAATCTCAAAACGCAAAAGATTGAGGAAATGAATATTCCAGCTAACTCGAATACTTTGGACTCGGAATTGGATTACGCCAATGTTGATATGCGTAAGACTTTAGAGCCTTTTGGTCTTGAAATGTGGCCAGGTGCAACTAATGGTAAGGATCTAGATCATCAAACAGAAACACCAATTGCGAGTCTGCCTGCTCTTTATTACATTTCTGAAAAAGACAGAAGCCTCAATATGGATAGTACCAACTTTGCCAAAGAGCATAAGGATGCTTATGAAGCGATTAAGACCAAACATGCTAGGATCTACACCATTCCAAGCAAGATTAACAATGAAACCTGGTTCAATACCTTACTCCATTGGATGGCACCTGAAGGCCAGGATGCCTACGAGTTACCGGTTAGGGCATTTAGACCGACTCAGGAAGAAGGAAAAGTCAAGTCCTACCAAGAATTGCAGACTTGGAATGACAACCATATTAGAAAAAAATAGAGGAACTTACCTCTGAAACCCATAAGATTATGAACCCAAGTCTATGATGCTTGGGTTTTTTAGTGTTTTTGAAATGCTAATGGGAGACTTTAGTCGTGAAAGAGGATTATTAAATTGTATATCAATGGTTTATCGAGGGTGTTACAGAATCGGATGGTTTGTAATAAGAAGGTAAAAATTAGAATCAAAGTGAGGAAATCAGCCAATAAAATGAGTTAAATCCTCTCATAAGTCTAACATCTTCCGTGAAAATCATGAGAAAGTTAGGAATGAAAAGAAAATAAAATAGAAATTTGAAAACGGTATAAAGCAAATAAAATCAAGGGTTTTACACTTGTAAGAATAAAAAACGAGCGAAAGTTGTTGGTTGAATTGTCAGACAACTTTATTTTTTTTAAAAAAGTTGACTTAATCACTTGACCATGAATTGTCAGAATGTTAGAATGTAATAGAATCATGAGTTCAAGTATAGGATTCTTGTATACTCGTGACCTATAACTAACTATTTCATACAGAGGGAGACTTGAAATGAAAGACATTTTTAACAGACGTCAACGATTTTCATTGCGTAAATATTCGTTTGGTGTCGCTTCAGTCTTGCTAGGAACGGCACTCTTTGCTGCTCATACTGCACAGGCTGATGAAGTAACAGCGCCTGACGCCTCTTCATCAAATCCTGGTTCATCAGTTGAGGGCGAGAGTTCTTCAGACCTGGTTGAGACGTCAACAGCATCAACAGCTCAAGCAGATCCTACTGCAGCTGTATCTTCAACTGAGGCAACTGCGTCAACATTTAACTTGACGCCAGAAGCTTCAACAACAGATAAGGCTGCCGCAGAGACAACTGACAAACAAGCTACAGAAACTGCAAAACCTGAAGCAGCTAAACCAGCTTCAGAGACTGCAAAACCAACTGAAAAAGCTGCTACAGAAACAGCTAAACCAGCTCCAGCGGCATCTACAAATGCAGCTAGCAACAACGTTGAAACAACAGCTTCAGCGACAACCGCTGCAGCAACACCAGCTGCAACAGCGGCTAACCGTACAGCAGCAACAGCCGCTCCAGTAGCTGAAGAAACAGCAGCAGCTGAAACTGCGGCAGCAGCAACAAGCGTTAAGCCAAACGTTACAGCACGTGCTTACTCTGTTAGAGCAGCAGCCGAAGATCGCAGTGCAGTACTTGACCGTGCAGCAACTGATATGACTAACGGTGGAGCTTTGGCAATGAGTCGTAGCCGTCGTAACCGTCGTGCCGCTACAGACCACAATAACGAGCCGGTTGCTGTAGCAACTTTCCTAAAAGACGGTGAAGTTGCTACACCTGATATGACGGATCCTAATGGTGCAAGTGTTGCATCTCAAACTGTACCAGCTGGTTATCAAGCTAAAGAAGGCGACTTCTATACTTATGCTATTTGGGATCTTACTGAATTCAATAAACGTTATAATACAAAATATTATGCACGTGCCTATAAGAGATTTGATGACTCTACCGATACAACGGTTGAATTGCTCGACAAAAATACTGGTAGTGTAGTTGAAACTAGAACGATTACCGCTTCTAGTGGGGTTCAAAAGTTCACGACTACTACAGCAGCGTCTAATAGCCAATTAACTTTCCAAGTAGATTATAAAGCTGGAACTGCTCCAAAGGGTAAAAAAGCAGAACCATTTATTCAAAATGGTTATGCAGTTGGAAAGAGTATCACAGACTTAGTAGCTGGTGGGCACCAACTTACGCCTGCAGAGCAAGCACTTTATACTGCGGTTTATAACGCTCGTACTACAACAGATATTTTAAACGTTGTTGAACCAGCTTACAATGGTCGTACAATTACTGATTCAAACGCTAAAATACCAGTAACAATTAATAAAACAACTTACTATAAAGTAGTTGATAAAAACAATCCAACATTTAACGCCAATAAAACAGATAAAACTGTTCAAGATTATAAAGAAAATGGTAATGAAGTAGAGTTAGCTCGATACACTCTTAAAGCTGAAGAAGGACAACGTTTCACAGCATCTGGCGAACGTCAATTTGATGGATACAAACTTTACCAAACTGCTGATGCAAATGATCAATCTGGTACTGTAAGTCGTCCTTACACCGTTGGTACGAAATTCATGGATGCGGACCGTTACGGTATCAAACGTATCAAAGAAATTGTTGGAGAAGACGGTTCAGTCGTTATTCGTGTTTACTTGCTAGATCCAAGACAACAAAGCAAACGTTCTGATGGTTCATTAAGTACCGATGGCTATATGTTGCTAGCAGAAACTAAGCCGATTAAACCAGGTGAATGGAATTCACAGGACTTAGTTGTTAAAAAATCACCTCTTTACACTATTGCACATACCGTAACTGATCCAAAAACGGGAGCAAAAACTAACTATCCAAACGGTAAAGAAGTTCCATTTGACTTCCAAAAAGCTTCTGGATATGCACCATATCATACTGTATTCGTACCATTCTTAGGAGATGGAATTGGACATGGTTCAGATAATGCGCAATTAGAGCGTGGGGTAGGAGGTATCGGTACCAACGTTGACTTGCTCAACACTTTGACACCGTACAAACAACCTATTTACTACTACGTGAAGCAAGAACCTGTAACAGTTACTCCAGAAGTTGAAAAACAACTTGAAGGACGTGTACTTGTTGATGGTGAATTCAGCTTCAAGATTAAAGAAGTCAATGAAAACAAATCACTTCCTTCATATGAAGAAACTGTTACTAACAAAAATGGTAAAGCTACATTTAGTAAATTAAGCTTCAATAAAGTTGGTACCTACAAATATACAATCTCTGAGATTGCAGGTTCAGATGCAAACGTTGATTACGATGCAATGACTGTTACTATGACAGTTACTGTAACGGAGAACGCTCAAGGTGATTTGCAAGCTTCAGTTAAGTACAGTGGTGCTGGTGGTTTTGCTTCAAGCGCAGATGATAAGATCTTCAACAACTTTGCTGTAGCTCCAGTTAAGACTAAGTTTGACTTTAGCAAGGCTCTCGCAGGTCGTGAGTTGAAAGCCGGTGAATTTAGCTTCGTATTGAAAGATTCAACTGGTAAAGTTCTTCAAACTAAGACAAATACTAAAGAAGGTGTTGTAGCCTTTGACGATTTGACTTTTGACAATACACAAGTTGGTACTCACAAGTATACTGTGGAAGAAGTTCAAGGTTCTGAAGCGGGAATGCAATATGATACGATGAAAGCCGAAGTAACAATTACTGTTACTAAAGAAGGTCACGTACTTAAAGCAACAAATACTCTTCCTGCAGATACAGAGTTCAACAATACCTTCACATCAGCTCCTACTCAAGCTCAATTCAAGTTCACTAAACGTCTTGAAGGTAAAGTACTTGAAGCAGATGCCTTCACATTCGAATTGCTTGAAAATGGCAATGTCATCCAAACTAAGAAAAATGCTGCAGATGGTTCAATCACATTTGATGCTATTGAATACAGCGCTGAAGGTGAACACACTTACACTGTGCGTGAAAAAGCTGGTAACGATACAAATATCGATTACGATACTATGAACGCAGTAGTGAAAGTTAAAGTTACTAAAGATGCCGCTACAGGTCTCTTGAGTACTGCTGTTACAATGCCTGAAGACACTGAGTTCAACAACTATGTGGTTGCTCCAGTTGTGACTAAGTTCGACTTTACTAAGAAATTGGCAGGTCGTGAACTTAAAGCAGGTGAATTCAGCTTCGTATTGAAAGATTCTACAGGTGCAGTAGTTGAAACAGTTAAAAATGATGCTGCTGGTAATGTTTCATTCTCTAACTTGTCATTCGACAACACTAAAGTAGGTACTCATACTTATACAGTAGAAGAAGTTATCCCAGCCAACAAAGAGTTTGGTATGACTTACGATAAGATGAAAGCTACTGTTACAGTTGAAGTTGCTAAGAACGGTCACACATTGACTACTGTTACAAACGTTACATCAACTGGTGGTGTAGACGCTAACGGTAATGCAACTGACGGTACTGCCGATAAAGAATTCAACAACAAAGTCACTCCTCCGAACACTCCTGAATTCCAACCAGAAAAATTTGTCGTTTCTAAAGAGAAATATGACATCACTGGTGACAAGTTGATGGATGACGACGATGATGTTCCTGGTAATGAGTACACAGCAACAAACGCCAATCCATATGTTGATGGTGTTGCCAACAACGAACCAGAAAACTTGAATACTAAGACTGTTAAACGCGGTTCTAAATTGGTATACCAAGTATGGCTTGATACTACTAAATTCACAGAAGCTAACAACGTTCAATACGTTGGTGTATCTGATACATACGACGCAGAAAAATTGGACGTAAATGCAGCTGACATCAAAGCTTACGATTCAGTAACTGGTGCAGATGTGACTGCTAAATTCGACATCAAAGTTGAAAATGGTACAATCACTGCAACTTCTAAAGATGAATTCATCAAAGATAAAGTAAACAACCCTGTTATCGATACTACTAAGTTCGCCTTTGGACGTTACTATAAATTTGATATCCCAGCAACTGTTAAAGAATCTGTTAAAGCTGGTGCTGATATTGAAAATACAGCCAACCAAACAGTTCACGTTTACAACCCAGTAAGCAAGACAGTTGAAAAACCTGAAAAACCAACACAAAAACGTGTTAACAGTGTTCCAGTTCCAGTGGAAATGAACTTCACAAAACGTTTGGAAGGTCGTGAACTTCAAGCTAACGAATTCGAATTCGTATTGAAGAAAGACGGCGTTGAAGTTGAACGCGTGAAGAACGACGCTGCTGGTAAGATTGTCTTCAAGACTCTTGAATTTGGTCGCGATGATCTTGGTAAGACTTACAACTACACAGTAGAAGAAACTCCTGGTACAGATACAACTGTCAAATACGACACAATGGTTGCTACTGTTAAAGTGGTTGTTTCACACGATGGTACAGCTAAAGCAATCGTTGCCAACGTAACAGATGCTGCTGATAAAGAATTCAACAACCGTGTAACACCTCCAGAAGAACCTAAGTTCCAACCAGAGAAATACGTTGTTTCTAAAGCGAAATTCGATATCACTGGTACTAAACTCGTTGATGACGATTCTGAATTGACAGATAAATATGGTGAAACAAATACAAACCCATATGTCGATAATACAAACAACAACGAAGAAGAAAACTTAAATACTAAGTCAGTTGAACGTGGATCTAAACTTTACTACCAAGTATGGTTGGATACAACTAAATTTGATGCAGCTAACAAAGACAACATCCAAACAGTAGGAATCACAGATAACTACGACAAGGATAAATTGACTGTTAATGCTTCAGATATCAAGGTTTATGATTCTGTAACTGGTGCAGATGTTACTAACAAGTTCGATATCACTGATAACAACGGTGTTCTTACAGCTAACCTTAAAGCTGGCTTCACTAAGTCACTTGGCGACGCTGAAAATACACAAATCATCGATACGACTAAGTTTGAATTTGGACGCTACTATAAATTTGATATTCCAGCAACAGTGAAAGACGATGTTGTAGCTGGTGCAGATATCGAAAACAAAGCAGCCCAAGTTGTTAACTACTACAACCCAGTAAGCAAGACTGTTGAAAAACCAAACAAACCAACTGAAAAACGTGTAAATAGTGTTCCAATCTCAGTAGAATTCAACTTCACTAAGAAATTGGAAGGTCGTGACCTTAAAGCTGGCGAATTCACATTCGAGTTGAAAGATAGCGACAATGTTGTGATTGCAACTGCAACCAACGATGCAGCTGGTAAGATTAAATTCTCTCCAGTAGAGTACACAAATAAAGCTGGTGAAACTGTTACAGCCCTCAAATACAAGAAGGGTCAAGAAGGCGTACACAACTACACAGTAGAAGAAGTTAAAGGCTCAGACGCAACCGTTACATACGACACAATGAAAGCGAATGTAACAGTTACAGTTAAACACGATGGAACAGCTAAAGTTCTTATCGCGACTGTAGGCGACATTGCGGATAAAGAATTTAACAACCGTGTAACTCCTCCAGAAGAACCTAAGTTCCAACCAGAGAAATACGTTGTTTCTGAAGAGAAATTCGATATCACAGGCGACAAGCTCGTTGATGATGATAAAGAGTTGGCAGACAAGTACGCAGACACAAATGCGAACCCATATGCGGATGATGCATCAAACAACGAAAAACAAAACTTGAACACTAAGACTGTGAAACGTGGCGACAAGTTGGTTTACCAAGTATGGTTGGATACAACTAAGTTTGACGCAAACAACAAGGACAACATCCAATCAGTAGGAATCTCAGATGACTACGATGAAACTAAGTTGGATCTTGACGCTACTAAGATTAAAGCCTACGATTCAGTAACTGGTGCAGAAGTAACTGATAAATTCGATATCACTGTGAACAACGGTGTGATCACTGCAACCCTTAAAGATGGCTTCACTAAGTCACTAGGCGACGCAGAAAACACTCAAGTTATCGACACAACTAAATTCGCCTTTGGACGTTACTACAAGTTCGACATCCCAACAACAGTTAAAGCTGATGTTCCTGGTGGTGTAGATATCGAAAACACTGCGGCTCAAGTAGTTAACTACTACAACCCAACAACTAAGAAAGTTGAAAAACCAAACAAACCAACTGAAAAACGTGTTAACAACGTACCAGTTGAAGTGGAATTCAACTTCACTAAACGTTTGGAAGGTCGTGAGCTTAAAGCTAACGAATTCACATTCGAGTTGAAGGATGCAGCAGGTAAAGTTGTTGAAACTGTTAAGAATGATGCAGCTGGTAACGTTAAATTCTCTAAACTTGAATTCAAGAAAGGCCAAGAAGGCGTTCACAAGTACACAGTAGAAGAAGTCAAAGGAACTGATGCAACTGTTACATACGATACAATGAAAGCGAATGTAACAATCACTGTTTCTCATGATGGTACTGCTAAAGCTCTTGTAGCAACTGTTGGTGAAATTGCTGATAAAGAATTCAACAATGCTGTTCGTCCACCAGAAAAACCTAAGTTCCAACCAGAAAAATATGTTGTTTCTGAAGCGAAATTCGACGTAACAGGTACTAAACTTGTTGATGATGATAAAGAATTGGCTAATAAGGTTGCAGATACAAATACCAACCCTTACGCTGATGATGCATCAAACAACGAATTGGAAAACTTGAATACTAAGTCAGTTAAACCTGGTCAAAAACTTTACTACCAAGTATGGCTTGATACAACTCAATTTGACGCTAACAACAAGGATCATATCCAAACTGTTGGTATCACTGATGACTACGATGAAACTAAGTTGGATGTCGATGCATCAGCAATCAAGGCTTACGATTCAGTATCAGGTGCGGATGTAACATCTAAGTTCGACATTAAGGTTGAAAATGGTGTTGTTACAGCTAACCTTAAAGATGGCTTCACTAAGTCACTTGGCGATGCTGAAAACACTCAAGTTATCGACACTACTAAGTTCGAGTTTGGTCGCTACTATAAATTTGATATTCCTGCAACGGTGAAAGCAGACGTCGCTGGCGGTGTGGATATCGAAAATACAGCAGCCCAAGTTGTTAACTACTACAACCCAACAACTAAGAAAGTTGAAAAACCAAACGTACCAACTGAAAAACGTGTTAACAGTGTTCCAATTTCAGTAGAATTCAACTTCACTAAACGTTTGGAAGGCCGTGAGCTTAAAGCTAACGAATTCAGCTTCGTGCTTAAAGATTCAGAAGGTAAGACTCTTGAAACTGTAAGCAATGACGCTAAAGGTAACGTTAAATTCTCACCTATTGAGTACAAGAAAGGCCAAGAAGGCACTTACAAGTACACAGTAGAAGAAGTTAAAGGTACTGACGGTACTGTTCAATACGACGGTATGAAAGCTCTTGTCACTGTTGAAGTATCACATGATGGTAAAGCCAAAGCTCTTATCACTAAGGTTACTGATCCAGCAGATAAAGAATTCAACAATACTGTTCGTCCACCAGAAAAACCTAAGTTCCAACCAGAGAAATACGTTGTTTCTAAAGAAAAATTCGATATCACTGGTATGAAACTTGTTGATGATGATGCTGAGTTGAAAGATAAAGTAGGCGATACTAATAAAGATCCTTACGCTGACAGCACAGCTAATAACGAAGCTGAAAACCTTAATACTAAGACACTCAAGAAAGGTGATAAGTTTGTCTACCAAGTATGGCTTGATACAAACAACTTCACTGACGCTCAAAATATCCAATCTGTTGGTGTTACAGATAAATATGACAGCGAAAACTTGAACATCAATGTCGCAGATATTAAAGCATACGACTCTGTAACAGGAGAAGATGTGACAGCTAAGTTTGACATCAAGGTTGAAAATGGTGTAATTACTGCAACATCTAAGTCTGACCTTACTAAGTCACTCGGTGATGCAGAAAACACACAAGTGATCGATACTGCCAAATTGGCATTCGGACGCTACTACAAGTTCGATATTCCTGCAACTATCAAAGGTACTGCTAAAGATGGTGTAGACATCGAAAATACTGCGTCACAAATCGTTCACCAATACGATCCAACTAAGAAATCTGTTGAAAAACCAGAAAAACCAACAGAAAAACGTGTAGTCAATATCCCAACTAAGGTTGAGTTTGAATTCACTAAGAAACTTGAAGGTCGTGAACTTAAAGCTGGTGAGTTTAGTTTCGTACTTAAAGACAGCAAGGGTAATGTGATCGAAACTGTAAGCAATGATGCTAACGGTAAGATCAAGTTCTCTGCTCTTGAGTACAAACGTGGTGAAGAAGGTACTCACGTCTACACAGTAGAAGAAGTACAAGGTAACGATGCAACTGTTACCTACGATAAGATGGTTGCTACAGTCGTTGTTTCAGTAACTAAAGACGGTAAAGTCTTGACAGTAACTTCTCAATTGCCAGAAGATACTGAGTTCAACAATATTGTGACACCACCGACTCCTCCAACACCACCGACTCCACCAACTCCTCCAACACCACCAACACCACCGACTCCTCCAACTCCAGTGGTTCCACCAGTGACACCACCAACTACACCAGAAGCTCCTAAAGGACCAGCACTCCCTGAAACAGGTGATGATGCGTCTATGGCAGCTATGGCTCTCGGAGGAATCCTTGCGGCAGCTGGACTTGGTTTGGCAGGAAAACGCAAAAAAGAAGACTAAGATAGTTCATAGGTTAAATCCCTCAACATAGTTAGATAGACTATTTCAGTTTTCGAAAAAGAGACTCACCCCGATAGGGGTGGGTCTCTTTTGTGTCTATTACAAGACAGTTTTTATTTATATTAAAAAATTAGATAAAAATTCAAAAGGTGAAGAGGTTTATTCAAAAAATATTAGTAACTTAGATTATAGGGGAAATTCCCATAAATAGTGATATGCATGAAAATGCTTATATGAAAAGGTTTGATTATTTTCACGAGGCTCTAGTTACTAATCATAATTCGTTTTTTATATTGATTAAAAATTAGAGAAAATACTTGCCTAAAGATTAAAAAAAGGATATGATAGACTTCGGAAGAAGGTTAATAAATGTATAGAGTGCGTGTTTTTTCAATAACGTCTTCGTTTTTTTGACGTGCCTTGGGGTACAAGGATTAACATATAGGAAGATTTTGAATGAAACAAGCAAATCATGTTTTTGAAAAAATGACAAAATACGCCATTCGTAAATTGTCAGTAGGTGTAGGGCCAGTTGCTATCGGGACATTCTTGTTAGCAGGTGGTCTTTTCGTGTCTAAACCAGTTTCGGCAGACCAGGTTACTTCGGATGCATCGGTACGCATGGCCTATGTCACAGAAAATGAATTAACAGCTGAAGAGCAGAAGCAAGTGGTACATGCTATTCCTAAGGAATATCAAAATGAGGACACTTTTTATCTGGTTTATAAACGTAAGGGAGACAGTCAAGCTACTCTTCCTCAGACAGGAAGTTCTGACTGGGCAGCGACAGGTTTGGGATTGACAACAGCGACTATGGCTGTGTTGCTATTTTCAAAAAAACATCGTAAAAAAATTATTGGCTTGGTCTTGATTGGGGCTGCAGGGCAAAGTCTCCTTGTGCCGATAGAGGTTCTTGCCTTGCAAAACAAGGAGTTGCAGGCCTATAATCAAACTCTTGCGGTTTCAAATAAAGAAGATTTGGCTAAGGGTGTTATTGCCATTGATGGTTATGAGTATGTGGGTTATCTGCGTTACTCTGCTAAGCCGGAGCTTGAACAACCTTTGGAGAATACTTTGCAAGGGCTTGAGTCTTCAATAAAAGAAGATAATACAGTTAGTCAGGGGACAGCTGCTAGGGATAGTAAGGGAATCAGTTGGAAAAAAGGAACACAGGAGCCAGGTCATGAAGGCGAGGCGGCTGTTCAACCCGCTAATCCAGAGTACACAGGACCAATTAGCGCTAAAGGTACGCAAGAATCAGGTCATGAAGGCGAGGCAGCTGTTCAACCTGCAAATCCAGAATATACTGGTCCAATCAGTGCTAACGGTACTCAAGAGGTCGGTCATGAAGGTGAAGCTTTGGTTCAACCTGCAAATCCAGAGTACACTGGACCGATTAGTGCCAATGGAACACAAGAAGTAGGTCATGAGGGTGAAGCTTTGGTTCAACCTGTTGCCCCTGAATATACGGGCCCAATCAGTGCTAATGGTACCCAAGAAGTTGGTCACGAAGGCGAAGCTGCTGTTCAACCTGTCGCTCCAGAGTACACAGGTTCAATCAGTAGCGATACTACAAGTGCTAATGGAACGCAGGAAGTTGGTCACGAGGGTGAAGCATGGGTCCAACCTGCAAATCCAGAGTACACAGGACCGATCAGTGCTAACGGTACCCAAGAAGTTGGTCACGAGGGTGAAGCAGTGGTTCAACCAGCTAACCCAGAGTACACAGGACCGATCAGTGCTAACGGTACACAAGAAGTTGGGCACGAAGGCGAGGCAGTGGTTCAACCAGCTAACCCAGAGTACACCGGTCCAATCAGTGCCAATGGTACCCAAGAAGTTGGCCATGAAGGCGAAGCAGCTGTTCAACCTGCTAATCCAGACTATACTGGCAAACTGGAAGCTAAGGGTACACAAGAATCCGGTCATGAAGGCGAAGCCCTTGTTCAACCTACAAATCCAGAGTACACAGGCAAACTGGAAGCCAAGGGTACACAAGAATCAGGTCACGAAGGTGAGGCGGCTGTCCAACCCGAGAATCCTGTCCATACTCCAGTTGTTGGAAGTGTCACAGAGACTGAAACGCAAGCCATCGATTATCCTATCGAAGTTATCACTGATGATAGCAAGTATGTGGATGAAGAGGTTGTCGAGCAAGAAGGTCAAAAAGGTAGCCAAGAAATCCAGAAAATTTACCAAACCATTGATGGTGTCAAGGTTGGTGAGCCAACTATTGTATCAGGTAAGGTTATTGAGGTGCCACAACCTAGAAAGCTTCGTCGTGGCAGCAAACCTCTAGATGGAACAACGACGGAAGAGTCTATCGTAGAGCTTCCATTTAAAGAGGTTGTCCAAGAAGATGATAGTCTTGAAAAGGGCACTCTAAAGGTTGTTCAAGAAGGTCAAAAAGGTCAAAACAAAATCACCAAGGTCTATAAGACCTATAAAGGGAATAAGACGTCTGAGGCACCAACTGTCACTGAAACCGTGCTAGTTCCTGTTCAAGATCGTATCGTGCACAAAGGGACCAAGGTATCTGAAAAACCAGTGCTTACGCTGACACAGATTGACAAGGATGATTTGGGTCGTAGTGCTAAACTTAGCTACAACTTGACGAATCCAGGTTCAGCAGCTATCACGACTATTAAAGCGGTCCTCAAGCAAAACGGACAGGTTGTTCAAACGCTTGATATTCCTAGCACGACCTTGACTGCTGACCTAACAAACTTAGACTATTACAAGCCATATACCCTCACAACAACTATGACCTATGATCGTGGCAATGGTGAGGAGAATCAGGTTTTGGCAGACCAAACTCTCCAACTGGATCTCAAGAAGGTTGAGCTTAAAGATTTTGCACGTACAGATTTGATTAAGTATGACAATCAAACAGAAGTGGATGAGACTCGTCTAGCAGCTGTACCTCAGGATCTCACGAATTACTACTTGAAGATGACTTCTGCGGATCAGAAGACCACTTACTTGGCTGTAAAAACCATCGAAGAAACAACAGTTGATGGCAAGGCGGTTTATAAGGTGACTGCAGCAGCGGACAATTTGGTGCAACGTGATGCCCAAAACCATTTTGCGCAAACTTATAGCTATTACATTGAGAAACCTAAGGCTAGTCAGGCCAATGTTTACTACGATTTTGCTGAGTTGGTCAATGCCATTCAGGCTAATCCTTCAGGTGAATTTAGGCTGGGTCAAAGTATGAGTGCTCGTCACGTCGTTCCAAACGGTAAATCATACATTACGACCGAATTTACTGGTAAGTTGCTCAGTGATGGTGACAAACGCTATGCCATCTATGATTTAGAGCATCCATTGTTTAATGTCATCAATGGCGGAACGATCAAGAATATCAACTTTGAAAATGTAGACATCAATCGCCCTGATCAAAATCAAATCGCGACGGTTGGATTTAACCTTAAAAACAAAGGTCTGATTGAAGATGTTAAGGTGGCTGGTTCAGTGACTGGTAACAATGACGTTGCAGGTATTGTCAATAAGATTGATGAAGATGGCAAGATTGAAAATGTTGCCTTTATCGGTAAAATCAACTCTGTTGGTAATAACTCAACAGTTGGTGGGATTGCTGGTTCAAACTACATGGGATTCGTCAACAGAGCCTATGTGGATGCGACCATTACAGCTCAAAATGCCAACGCAAGTATGTTGGTGCCATTTGTCACTTACATGCTCAACAGTTGGAAATCAGGAACGAAGGCTAAGGTAACCAATTCAGTAGCTAAAGGTGTTCTTGATGTTAAAAACACAAGAAATGTCGGTGGTATTGTTGCTAAGACATGGCCTTACGGTGCTGTTCAAGATAATGTGACCTATGCTAAGGTTATCAAGGGTCAAGAAATTTTTGCTTCTAACGATGTCAATGATGAAGACGGTGGCCCATACATCAAAGATCTCTTTGGTGTTGTTGGTTACAGCTCGGCCGAAGATGGTACTGGTAAAGATACTAAGAGTCCGAATAAGCTCAAACATTTGACCAAGGAAGAAGCTGACAAGCGTGTTGAAGGTTACAACATCACAGCTGATACATTTGTTAGCGAGCCTTACACGTTGAATACTCTTAACAATGTTTCTAGTCAAGCTGATTTTGCCAATATTCAAGACTATAAGCCAGAATACAAGCAGGCTTACAAGAATATTGAGAAATTCCAGCCATTCTATAACAAGGATTATATTGTCTATCAAGCAAACAAACTGGCTAAAGACCATAACTTGAATACCAAAGAGGTGCTCTCAGTGACACCAATGAAAGACAGTAACTTTGTTACAGATTTAAGCGATGCTAACAAGATTATTGTTCACTACGCTGATGGAAGCAAAGACTACTTCAAGCTTTCAGAGAGTGCAGAAGGTTTGAGCAATGTTAAAGAGTACACTGTTACTGATTTGGGTATCAAGTACACTCCAAATGTCGTTCAAAAAGACCACTCAAGTCTTATCAATGGTATTGTTGATATTCTTAAGCCGATTGAGTTGCAGTCTGATCCGATTTACCAAAAACTTGGTCGTACCGGTCCAAACAAGGTCAATGCTATCAAGAACCTCTTCTTGGAAGAAAGTTTTGAAGCTGTTAAGGCTAATTTAACTAACCTGGTGACTAAGCTGGTTCAAAATGAAGACCACCAGCTTAACCAATCACCAGCTGCCCAACAAATGATTCTTGACAAGGTTGAGAAAAATAAAGCGGCCCTCTTGTTAGGTTTGACTTACTTGAATCGCTACTATGGTGTGAAGTTTGATGATGTTAATATCAAAGAAATCATGCTCTTCAAACCAGATTTCTATGGTAAAAATGTAGATATTCTTGACCGTTTGATTGAGATTGGCTCTAAGGAAAATAATATCAGTGGTTCAAGAACATACGATGCTTTTGGTGAAGTTCTCGCCAAAAGTACCCTTTCTAGTGATCTGACCGACTTCCTTAATTACAACCGAAAACTCTTTACCACTATCGACAATATGAATGATTGGTTCATCGATGCTGCTAAGGATAAGGTCTACGTTGTTGAGAAGGCATCTCAAAATGAAGGTGTCGGTGAGCACAAGTATCGTGTTTATGATAACCTTAGTCGTGGTCTCCACCGCAAGATGATTTTGCCATTGTTGAACCTTGATAAGACAGAGATGTTCTTGATTTCTACCTATGATACCATGTCTTATGGTACGGCTAACAAGTACAATACAACCTTAGAGAAGTTGAAACCTGAGATTGATCTAGCCGCTCAACGTCAAATCAACTATCTTGATTTCTGGCAAAGATTGGCTGCGGATAATGTCAAAAACAAATTGTTCAAAGACATTGTCAATCCAGTCTGGGAAGGTTTCTACGTCTGGGGCCATGGTTGGCCAGGTTGGCCAGAGCGCTACGGCCAATTCAAGAACAGTACAGAAGTCTATGCGCCAATCCGTGAAATCTATGGACCAGTCGGTGAGTACTATGGTGATAACGGAGCTATGGCTGGTGCCTATGCTGCCATCTACGACAATCCATACGATAATCGTGCCAAGGTTACCTTCGTCATGTCTAACATGATTAGTGAGTACGGTGCTTCGGCCTTCACTCATGAAACAACTCATATCAATGACCGTATTGCCTACTTTGGAGGCTTTGGTCGTCGTGAAGGAACAGACGTTGAAGCTTATGCCCAAGGGATGTTGCAATCACCAGCTACTCAGGGCCACCAAGGTGAATACGGGGCCTTAGGACTTAACATGGCCTTTGAAAGAGAAAACGACGGTAATCAGTGGTACAACACGAATCCAAACAAGTTGAAGTCGCGTGAAGCCATCGACCGTTACATGAAGGGCTACAATGACACCCTCATGCTTCTTGACTCCCTTGAAGGGGAAGCGGTCCTCAGCCAAGGAAATCAAGAGCTCAATAACGCATGGTTCAAAAAGGTAGATAAACAGCTACGAGGTAACAGTAAAAATCAATACGACAAGGTTCGTGCTTTAAGTGATAGTGAAAAAGCTATTAACTTGACCTCTATTGATGACCTTGTAGATAATAACTTCATGACCAATCGTGGACCTGGAAATGGTGTTTATAAACCTGAGGATTTCTCTTCTGCCTATGTCAATGTGCCTATGATGTCTGCCATTTATGGTGGTAATACCAGTGAGGGCTCTCCAGGTGCTATGTCCTTCAAGCATAATACTTTCAGACTCTGGGGTTACTACGGCTATGAAAAAGGCTTCCTAGGTTATGCGACCAACAAGTATAAACAAGAAGCCAAAGCGGCTGGTAAGAACACCCTTGGCGATGACTTTATTATTAACAAGATTTCTGATGGCCAGTTCAACACCCTGGAAGACTTCAAGAAGGCCTACTTCAAAGAAGTGAAAGAAAAAGCGTCCCATGGTTTGACGACAGTTGCTATTGATGGCACATCTGTAAGCTCTTACGATGATTTGTTGGCCTTGTTTAAAGCGGCAGTAGCCAAAGACGCTGCAAGCCTTAAAACAGATAATAACGGTAATAAATCGGTGTCAACAAGCCATACGACTAAACTCAAAGAAGCTGTCTATAAGAAACTCCTACAAGAGACAGATAGTTTCACAAGTTCTATTTTCAAATAATAGATGAAAAAATCCCTTTTGGTAAATGCCAAAGGGATTTTTGAGTTTGTTCGAAAAAGGAGTAGTAAGGAGTCTCTATGTCAGTATTGGCAAGGGGTTGAGAGAACTGTGAGTTGAGTCGTTAAAAAAATTTTCTTTTTGAAGGGAGAGTATTTTGTATTTTAATAAATATCACCAAAACTAAAAACTAAGGTTAGGGTGATGAACGTTTTTAATGAAAAATGGTTTGATATGAAAGTATTTTGAAAATTATAGAACTAACAAAACAGATGATTGTGGTAAATAAAAGCACGAACATTTTGAAGTTTCAAAGGACTTAGATAAAAGTTTTAAATTAATGTTTTTTAATAAAAGTTAAACTTTTACACAATTATTAGTATATATTTGACAATTTAATAATTATAGTATAAAATGGAAACTGTATATAAAGTAATTTGGATATTGAGGAAATTTATTATTATGAGAGATATGTTTAATAAACGCCAACGTTTTTCATTAAGAAAATACAGCTTTGGTGTAGCCTCTGTCCTTTTGGGAGTTTCAATCTTCTCAAATGCACAGGGTGCCCAAGCTGATGAAACGGTAGCACCAACTACCGCAGGTATGGAAACAACTGCTGAGCCAGATGTAGTCGTGGAGCAATCAACACCAACGACAGCATCAGTAGCGCCAGCAACAACAGAAAACGCACCAAGCTCAGTCTCTACTGTGGCCTTGGCTAGTGAACAGCCACAATCAGCAGCTCAAGAAAGCCAGGCAACTTCAACAACTAGTCAAACAGCAGCTAGTTCAGAAGCAACTTCTCAGGCTGCATCGCAAGCGAGCTCTGAATCTGCAACAGCGACTGCTTCATCTGTAGCGACTAGTGCACAAGCTCTTAGCTCAACAGCAGTAGCCGAAGCTCCTGTTGCTGGTCAAGTATCAGCACAAACAAGTGCAGCCGCTTCAGTTGCGACTGCAGCAGAAACTGCCAGCGCAGAGTCTACAACCAATGCTGTAAATAGCGTCCTTAAAGTAGCGACTAGTGAGTTGGCCGTGACAAGCAGTGAATTGAATGCTGCTGAAGCAAGCCTTAACTCTGAAAATCTCATCAACGCTATGGGACTTGCGGTATCAAACCGTAGCCTTCGTACAGCTGATGCAGTTGCTGTTTTGACAAATGCTGGAGCAAGCTCAACAAACCCTGACTTGATAAACCTAGGCTACAAACTTGCTTATTTGCAAGAACTTCAACAATACTTTGTTAACATTGATTACATCAATCACCTCAAAGTCGGTCGTGATAACCGTGGAGTAATGAGACCTTATGACTACATTACAAATGGTAACTACATGGTTGTCGTAAACTATGCCAACCTTGGTATTATTGACTACGTTGATGAAGCAGGAAACAAGATTCCAGGATCTTCAACATACCGTATCAACAACTCAACTGAAACAATTACTGCAAACGGTAGGACTTACAATAAGATCTACGATGCTGGTGTAACAGAACTTCCACCAGTACCAGCAGGATACCGCATCAAATATGCCTCTGCTGACAAATCTAAAGCTAATGCTTACGTAGATGTCTTAAAATCAGAACGTCAATATGACTATACAAATGGTATTGCAACCATTCGCTCAGATCGTACTTGGGACTTTAACCAAAGTCGTGTTGTTGACCTTGTTCAATTTGCTAATGGTTCACAAGGTTTGGATGCTTCGATTGATGCCAATGGCGGTGGTCAATACCTAGCTCCAGGTTACCGTTACCACATCATCGTTGAAAAAGACACTAAGGATGTGACTAAGGCAACAAGTCAAACAGTGACTTACACTGGTGCTGATACGAAGACACCAGCTGCTAACACTCAAAATGACTTTAGCTTCAACGGTAAAGAAGATCCTACAACTAATACGACAACTTGGACTGAAACGACTCACACTTATGGAACAGTCAAAACTCCAGTTGTTACTGGTTACTATGCCGATAAAGCTGTCGCAGGTGGCAAGACAGTTACTCCAGATGCCCCAAATGTGACAGACACAGTGACATACAAAGCCTTTGGTAAATTTATCGCTGTGGATGAAAATGGCAATCCAATTCCAGGTGTATCAACAACTGCCTACACGAACGATCCTAATGATGCGACTAAGATGATTGCCATCGACAAGACACTTCCAAGTATTCCTGGTTACACTGTTAAGGTTGTCCCTGCATCACCATCAAATCCAGGTGAAGATACTCGTGTCGTTTACGTAGCAATTGTTAACGATGTGACTAAGGCGACGAAACAAACAGTTACATTCCAAGGTGCTGGCGATAAAACTCCAGCTGCAGATGTGAAATCTGACTATACCTTTGCAGGTAAGGATAACCAAGCGACTGGTAAGGTGACTTGGAATGAAACTAGCCACACTTACGGTACAGTTAAGGTTCCTGTTGTTAATGGTTACTATGCCGATAAAGCCGTAGCAGGTGGTAAGACAGTAACTCCAGATGCTCCAGAAGCAACTGACACCGTAACTTATAAGGCCTTTGGTAAATTTGTCATTGTCGATGAAAATGGGAACCCAATTGCAGGTGTGTCAGATACTGCCTACATCAATGATCCTAACGATCCAACTAAGATGATTGCAGTTGACAAGAACTTGCCAACTATCCCAGGTTACACTGCTAAGGTAGTCCCTGCAACACCAGGTGATTTGTCTAGCGATACTAAGGTTGTTTACGTTAAGAACGATCAAAAAGCAAGTGTTGTTTACCGTGATGAAACAAGTGGTTCAACCCTTGAAACTGTTGCTTTGGCTGGTAAGTCTGGTGAAGCGGTTAACTATTCAACAGCTGAACGTATCAAACACTATCAAGACCTTGGCTATGTCCTTGTAACAGATGGTTACCCAGTTGGTGTAAGCTTTGACTTGGATAGCACAGTTGACCAAGCTTGGACAGTAAGCTTCAAACGTGTAGCACTTGACTTTAATCCAGACAATGCTCACGAACCAGGAACACCAATCTATCCTAACCAACCAAACGGTCCAAAATGGCCAGCTAAGGATGCTTACCTTAAAGATGTGACATACACTGTTCACTATGCAAGCAAAGATAGCAATGCTAAATTGCCAGCAGACAGTGTTCAGAAAGCACAATGGAAACGTTCATTGACGCTTGACTCTGTAACAGGTGATATTCTTACTGCAGGTGAATGGAAGGCAGATAAGACTAAGTTTGATCTCGTGATTACACCAATGGTTAACGGTTACTTCGCCGATAAAGGCCGTGTGGCTTCTCAAGATGTCACTATGGACAGCAAGGTTGAAACTGTTACTTACACTAAATTTGGTAAGATTATTGCCGTTGACGAAAAAGGGAATCCAATCCCAGGTGTTGAAGCAGTTACTTACACAAATGATCCTAACGATCCAACTAAGGCTGCCATGACCCTTGTTCCTGAAGTGAAAGGTTACAAGGCTGATAAGACTGGTGTGACACCAAGCAACCCTGGTGAAGATACAAAGGTTGTTTACAAGGTGGTTAATGCAGAACCTGCTAAACCAGCAGTTAACAAAGAAGTTGGTACTATTGTCGTTATCTACCGTGACGAGTATGGTAACCAAATCAAGATGCCACTTGTGATCACTAACTCTGTTGGTTCAGAAGTTAATGTTCATGGTGACCGTTACATCTACCGTAACGGTGTGAAATATGAATTGATCCGTCAAGAAGGTAAATCTACAGACAAGATGACAGAAGGTCAAACAGTCGTAACTTACATCTACCGTAAAGTCGAAGATGGCTCAACACCATCAAACGGTAACGGTGGTCAATCTGGAAGCTCAACTTCTAAAGCTGTGAAAGCAACTTCAAACGGATCTAAGGGTTCTAAAGGTTCTGGATCTGGTTCAGCTGCTGATGGAGCATCAGATGGTAAAGGTTCAGATAAGAAGAAATCTGGAAACAAAGATGGTAAGAAGTCAGATGGCTCTGATAAAGCTAAAGAAGGTGATGAACAATTGCCAGTAACAGGCGAGTCAGATAACAACCTTGCAGCAATGGGTGTTGTTGTTATGGGACTTATGTCAGGACTTGCGGCTATGAATCGTCGTAAAAACCAAGACTAAGATTTCCACACCTTATCTCTCATAAATTCCAAAAATAAAATCTCTCTCGAGTGAATTGCTCGGAGAGATTTTTTGGTCTGCGGATAAAATTTATGGAATCTCCCAAGGTTTGTGAATCTTTTAAGCAGTATTTAGCTTGATAAGGTACAATAGAGTAAGACAAAACGAATGAGGAGACTGTCATGAAGTTTTTACATACGTCAGATTGGCATGTGGGGCGAACCCTCAATGGCTGGTCTTTGTTGGAGGAGCAGGAGTGGGCCTTTCAACAGATTGTGGATTTGGCTATTAGCGAAAAAGTGGATGGGGTTATCATTGCGGGAGACCTCTATGACCGTGCGGTGCCGCCTGTGGATGCGATTAAGCTATTTAATAAGACCTTGGCCCGCTTGGTGTTGGAGGAGCAGATTCCTGTCTATGCTATCAGTGGCAACCACGATGGTGCTGAACGTTTGCATTTTGGACGAGACTTTTTTCAACATCAGGGTCTTCATTTAAGTACACGTTTGAAGGAAGCTTTTGAGCCTATTGAGTTGGAGGCTTGCCAGATTTTCCTCCTTCCCTTTATCGACCCTATTGATGCCCGTATTTACTATAAAGACGATGAGAATAAGGAAATTCAGGGGATTGGTGATGCCTTGGCCTATATTCTTGAGGATATGGAAAAAGCTTTTGATCCCGACAAGGCCCATATTTTGGTGACGCATTTTGCGGTTTCTAAGAAGGATGATAGCGATGGTCAAAGTCTACGGGAATTGATGTTGTCTGAAACCAGCAATACGGTAGGTGGTCTTACCAATGTGACCAGTGACCTTTTCAAGGCTTTCGATTATGTGGCCTTGGGGCATATCCATACGCGCTTTGCCAGTCCGACTCAGCGCGTGCAATATTCAGGCAGTCCGGTCGCCTTTAACGTCAAAGAAGCCAAGCGTAAGGAAGAAAAAGGCGTTTATATTCTTGAATTGGATGCAACTGGAGACTTGTCCCAGACCTTCCATCCTCTAGAAGTCAAACGACCGATTTTGGCCTTGCAGGCGTCTTTTGAAACCTTGATGTCACCTGAATTTTATAAGGAGGAGCCTTGTCAAAAGGCTTGGTTTGCCTTTGATATTCAATTGTCCAGTCGTAAGGAATTAGAGGGCATCAATGTGCGTGCCCGTCTGGAAGAGATTTATGGGACAGACATTGTAGAAATCACTTTTAGTCGTTTGGGTGATGTCAGGGAAGAAAGCTTGACTGTAGATCAGCACTTAAAAGATTTGGAAATGCAGTCGCCTCAGGAAATTGTCTCTGATTTTTACCAGACAGTGACTGGGGGCGATGTCTTGTCTGAGAGACAAACTGCCCTTGTGGAAAGTATTTTTGAGGAGATTGGAAGGAGTGGACAATGAGACCAGTTCAGTTAGAATTGACCAATTTTGGACCTTATCGTAAGGAAGTCATCAATTTCACCCAGTTTGACCACGCTCCCCTCTTTTTGATTGGTGGGGACACGGGGGCTGGTAAGAGTACCCTCTTTGATGCTATGACGGTTGCCTTGTTTGCCACAACCAGTGGCGACCGCAATGTTGAGGAGATGCGGTCAACCTTTGCTGGTCCAGAGGATGATTTGACCAAGGTAACCTTTTATTTCCAACAAGGCAAGCATCTTTATCGCATTGAGCGAGTGCTCCAGCAGGAGAGAGCCAAGCGAGGTGGGGGCACGACCATGCAAAAAGCGACAGCTTCTCTAGTCATTGTGGATAAAATTGGTGGTCAGGAGATTGAAAAGCTTGGGGATAAGATCAAGGAAGTGAGTGACCAGATTGAGCAGATTTTGGGGCTCAATGCTGAGCAGTTCAAACAGATTATTCTCCTTCCGCAAAATGATTTCAGCCGTTTCTTGAAAGAAGATTCCAAGACCAAGACTCAGATTTTAAAGAAAATCTTTGGAGCGGGTATTTTTGACCGTTTTCAAAAGAGCTTAGAAGAGCGTCTTCGTCAGAGCAATAAGGATATGGATAAGCGTCAAGCTCAGCTAGATGGCCATTTTGCCAGTCAGGTGTGGTCTGAGGAGGAATTAGCAGTCTTGACCCAAACGCCAGCCTCTGAAAAATTGGCACGCCTTGAAGAGCTTTTGTCTCAGCGTCAAGAAAGTCTTACGGAGCAAAAAAGCATCTTGAAGGATGCCCATGAGGATTTGGCAAAATTGCAGAAGAGCTTGCAAACTGCCCAAGATTTGGCAAAGATTTTCCAAGAATTGAAGCAAGCCAAGGAGCGTTACCATCTGGAAATTGAGGAAGGTGCTCAGGAACAGGCAGAAGCGAAAGCGCATCTGGACGAATTGCAGTTTGCCCAAGGCTTGCAGGAAACCATTAGCAGTTTGAAGCAGTATCAGAAGCAGTTATTGCAATTAGAACAGGACCTTGAGATTGCTCAAGAGAAATTAAAGGCTAAGGAGCAGGCTTTTGAAGGAGTTAAGGCTCAAAAAGAGGCACTCGCAGCTCAATCTAAGGACTCTCTTCAAAAAGAAGAGGAGCTTGAAACTTGGAAAGAGGATATTATCTATGCTCAGAGTCTTGTCCGAGAGCAGGAGAAAATCAAACGTTCACGTACTAACTACAAGCAGTTGGAAGAAACCTATCAACAGGCGTCGAAAAAGATTGAGCTCCTCAACCAGTCCTTGTCAGAATTGGAGGCCAATCGCCTAAGTTTAGATAGCTTGCATGAAGCCGAAAAACTCCTCCAGTCTGTGGGTTACAGTGTGGATAATCAACTGGCTCAGGACCTGAAAGAAATAGAGGACTTGAAGCAGGAGTTGGCCAAGACGGAAAAACGTCAACAAGGGTTATCTTTGGATATTGACCAAGCTCAAGAAAGTCTCAAGGAATTGGAAGACCAGTTAGCAACCACTTTAGCTTCACGTCGTCAACTCATGATTGCCCAGTTGCAGGCAGAATTAGAGGATGGACAGCCATGTATGGTTTGTGGTTCCATTGACCATCCTAAGGTCGATGGGACAAAGGCGAATGAAGCGGACTTGAAGGATCTCATGAATCAGGTGGAGGAACTTCAAGCTCAAAAAGAAAGGCAAGTGGCTACCTTGTCAAATCGTCAGGCTACCTTGAGCGAGGTTGAATCTAAACGTCAAGATTTGCTTGACCAAGTAGCTAAAGTCAAGTTAACTCTTGAAAAACACTATCTAGAACTCCAAGAGCAAGTTAAGGGACAATTTGATTTTGATTTTGCTGAGGACTGTGAAGCAGACTGTGGACAAACCATACTCCGAAAGGTTGAACAGTATTATCAAGAGCTACACAAACGCTTTGATAAGGAAGAGGCAGATCGTCTCCATTATCAAGATGAGTTAGCCAAGGTTCAGGAAAAATCGATAGATTTGGCTAAAGCCTATCAAGAGGCTAAGGCGGCGCTTGACCAAGCCAAGGAACGTCTTAAGGAGTTACAAGAAGCTCATCAAGAGCTTGAATCTGTTGAGGTTTATCAAGAACGTATTTCCCTAGCAAAGCAGGAGTTGGACCTCTACAATAAGCAAGTCAAGGAAAATAGTGAAGCCTACAACCAACTTCATGCCGACATTCAAGGAATCAGGGGGCAACTTGAGAGCTTAACCAAGTCTAAAGAAAATGCTAGCCAAGAAACTAAGCGTTTATCGGCTGAACTAGACCAAAGTCTTATGGCTGAAGGGGCCTTCACCAATGACCTAGAGCAAATCCAGCTTTGGCTTCTAGAGGTGAACAAGCAAGCGATTCCTGAGCTCCAGGCTCAATTGACAAGCTACCAAACTCTTAAACAAGAGTTGAAGGCGCAGATTGTCAAGGGTCAAGAGCTTATCAAAAACCAAGAAAAGCCGGACCTTGGCAATCTAACACAAGCAGTAGAGGCTAGTCAGGAGAGCTATGATAAGCAACTGGCTCAGGTTTCTGTCATGGAGCAGGGGCTTAAGGATGCGACGGCTACCTACCAAGCGGCCAAAACCCTTCAAGACAGTAATCAAGAGGCCTTTAAAGCTCACCAAGAACTCAGTGATCTGGTTAAGGTGGTTAAGGGAGAAAATACAGCACTAACTGGACGACTCAATCTTGAAGTCTATGTTATCCGTCAGTATTTCCAACAAATCTTGGACTATGCCAATGCCAACTACATCGGTCTCTTAACGGATAACCGCTATTCCTTTGTTCTGAGTGAAGAAGGGCGTAGGGCGCGTGATCACTTTGGCTTAGACATCAACGTCTATGACCAGCTGACAGGTAGCGAGCGTTCCGTCAAATCCTTGTCTGGAGGAGAAACCTTTATCGCCGCACTGGCTATTGCCCTATCCCTCTCAGAGGTGGTGCAAAATACTAGCAAGGGTGCTGTTGTTGAAGCTCTCTTCATCGACGAAGGGTTTGGCTCACTGGATAAGGAAGCCCTGACCAAAGCCATCGCTGTTCTGGAACAAATCGGTGAAAACCGTATGGTCGGTGTCATCAGTCACGTGGACGACATGAAAGAAGGCATCGCCCAACAATTAGCTATCATCAAGTCGCATGATGGCAGTAGCCGTATTAAGATTGTGGATAAGGGGTAAGAGAAGTCAGTTTATATAATACTCTATATCAGATAATCACAGTTGTAGCCATGTCAAATTTGTTCTAATCAGCATAGAAATAAGGTAGTTGAATCAACAACTACCTTATGTAGAATTGTTAAAAAGCTGATGGTTTGTATAACATATTTAATCCGTTCTACTCGTAAAAAAGTGGGGACGGATTTTTTGTCATCATATTTGAAAATGTTATAGCAAAAGCTAGTCAAGGTAATATGGGGCTACCTAATGTCTCCCTAATCCGTTGAACTTTTAGCTAGGTGAAGTAATTATCAATTTCCTCCTCATTTTTTAGTATATCCACCTCATCAACACCACAACTTACTGCTAATTCTATAGATCCCTGAAAAGCGATATTATAGTCAGGAGAAAATGCCTTTCCTAAAAGTTTATAGTAATTCTTAATCTCTCTCTGAAGTTGATGATTATATAATTCAAATTCATTATCTAAAAAATAGCTATATTCTTGTATCTCTTTTAAATAATCTGCTATCAGTAATTTCTCTTTCATTGTGAGATTATCTTTAGCAATTTCATATAGGAAAGTTCCTATAGTATTTCCAATAACAGCTCCTAAAATAGGTATTGGAATTACAGCATGTCCTAATATTGAGGATAATGCACTAACTGATACATCAACACATAAGATTTGCGAATTTAGTAAAAATTCTTCTTTTGTGATTAACTTTTTGCGAAATTTGTATGCTTCTTCAGCGATACCAAATGACGCGGTACACAAAGAACTAGCTACTGCTGCAGGAGTAGCTGTGTAATTCGTAAGGGCGTATATCGTAATGCCCCGAGTACCCCCTTTAATAGCTCCAATTCCACTATCTTTGGAGATTTCAAGCCAATCGTCTTTTGTAAACTCACTAATAGTTTTCCCTAAGCGCTTTTTTTTAATTATTCCTGTTATAAACGCAGTACCCCCTTCTAGAGAAGCCGCTATAGCGGATATATAGGCTCCCTGTTTGAAAGTAGGTTTGCTTTTATTGTATATATCTCTTCTAATATTAGTATCAATATCCTTTATATTCCCTTTTTCATTATAAATAGTGGTATTGATTTGATTCCTTTGTACCTCCTTGTAACTCACTTTCGAAGGTTCTATATCAGAAAGTTTGATGTTTCCTGTTGCGAAGAATTGATTTACTTCCTTCCATTGCTTTAATGAGAATTCACCGGTTTTAGTTCCTATCTGATTGGCTTGATTTTCAGAAATGGATAGCAACATTTTTATCTTTTCATAATGATCAGCAGGTATTTGATATTTTCTACCTCCATCTAGAAACCAAGGATATTTTTCATAGTGTTGTTTGATAGCAAATAATGATAAATGATTGCCAGAATTTACAAACTTTTGCTGTATTTCAATTCCATCACGGACAAAATCGGAAGGACCATTATCATTAATCCAGACATATTTAGGAGCTTTTCCTAATATCTGTTCTCTTGCATTTCCAATCCCACATTCAGCAACCTCAGCAATAAAACCATGCATTCCTTTTGTCCCACCACGATTCTGTTCTATAATCGACTTATTTATCTGATGCATAGTAGAATCTAGTGTGTTTATTGCATCCTTAAAATTTTGATTTTGATTCTGGAGATTCTTTAATAGGTTATCTAGTCTAACTTGATTTATGTAATTCGTCCATGATGCAATTGCTTGCTCTTCATTACTTTTTATCACTCTTTTAAAAATCATTATGTATTACTTTCTACTGTTTTACTGAGCATTTTAGACAAAGTCTTGGTGTTGTTAACCAATGCTGCAAGTATCTGCTTGTCTTCAGAGTTAAGAGTTGAATAGTTAGTAGAGTCATAGTGCAGACACTCTTGAAATTGTTGAGAAAGTTCTACCTTTAGTGAAACCGTTTGATCAATTAGTTGTTCTATATTTACTCCTACTTTTCTTAGCTCGTTAGTAAGATTTTGGAGTTTTATTATTTCGTCTTTCTTTTTTTCTTGAAGCTTAAATCTTTTTTTTACGGTTAATAAAACACTTGCTAGTAGGGTAGTTCCGGCAATTCCCCAACCTACAGGACCTGCAAGAGCTAATAAAGCTTGACCTGCAGCCATTCCTCCACCACCTGTGGCTAAGGCACCACCACCAAGCCAAGCTATGGCAGCGTTAGATGCAGCTGCTCCGCTTAAAGCAGAAATAGCAGTGCCAGTGGAGGCTGTACCGAAAGTTGTCGCAACCCACATTGCCGCGGTAGGAGCTGTACTAGCGACAAAGCCTCCAGCAGTTAAACCAGCTCCAATTAATTTGCTACCTCTTTCAAGATTTTCACTTTGTTCCTTCGCAAATTCTATTACCCCCTGGAAGTTTTGTTTCTCTATTTTTATTTCCTCAAAATCTATTACGAATGCTTTTGGGTGAAACGCAATACTATTTATTAAGCGCTCAACATTTGAAATAAGCTGTACAGTTTCTTGTCGTTCTTTTAATAGAGTTTCTCCCTTAGAACTAGTTAGTTTATATTCCTCATCGTATTTTTTTTCTGCTTTATTTAGTTCCTTATTTAACAAATCACTAGGATTCAGAATTGCATCCTCAATTTTTTCAATCTCATTAATAAGTGGCTTAGGTTGAATTTTAGGTTCTAGTTTTTTTGATTCACAGAAATCTATATAATTTAGAAAGTTATTTCTGTGTTGGTATAATTGTGATTTAGTTTCCTTAAGAAAATTTTTATTGAACCAACCAACTTGTTTTCCTTCTATACAGTATTGAGAATACATTGAATGAATCTGTCTGATATCGGGTTGAATATCTTTCCATTTTTTATAAGCTTGTATTTTCCAAATAAATTTGGTTTTTATGTTTAAGATGAACACAATAATGCTAAATAATGCCATTATAAAAATATAAGCCATTTTTTCTCCTAGAAATAAGTAGTTTTGATTTTACTTCAATTATAAGCATTATACGCTTATAACTCTTATTCTTATTATATCACTCAGAAATAATGAAAGAAGAGTAAAATAAAAAAATTTACGAAATTTAGTAAAATTAGACAAAGAAAATTTATTCAATTTCTATATTTAGCAAATGGTGAGTAGTCAAGTCCATTTTGTATCGCTTTAATAGTATCAGAAAGACTGTATTTTTCGATTTGAAATATGGTTGGCTTTATTCAATTTTAGATTTTGAAAATATAGGTTTAGAAGCGTCCTAACTATCAGTTTTTTCTGAAAATAAAAGGAAATTTATTTGAAAAAAATCCCTCATAAAAAAGTTAATCTATTAGAAAATTAAGTGATACTATGTTATAATTTAATATGGTTAAGTCTCGATAAAATCAAGGAAAAAGTGTATAGAATGTGCTTACGATCTTTATATCTTGTGACCGTAAAATGCTTGTCAGATTCTTAGACTGTTCCTTGCTATCTTATGAAAGTTTGAGACAGGAAAATAAAAAAATGTATTAGCTAGAAAAAATAAGAAATAAAAAATGACAGAAAAAATTTCCGTAATTATTCCCGTTTACAATGTAGAAAATCAACTCCAGACCTGTTTAGACAGTGTTTTGGGTCAGACCTATCAAAATCTTGAAATTATTCTCATCAATTATGGCTCAATAGATAATAGTGATGCCATTTGCCGTAGTTATGCTGCTAGGGATTCTCGTATCCTCTATTTTAAAAAGGATAATGGAGGGCTTTCAGATGCTCGCCATATTGGTATTCGTCAGGCTAAGGGAGCTTACGTCACCTACGTGGATGCTGAGGATTGGGTAGAGCTAACCTATCTAGAGGAGCTTTATAAGGCGCTTCAATCTCACAAGGCGGATATCGCAGTGGCCAATTACAGTGTCTATAAGGAATCGGAAGATCTCTTTTATTTTTATATCAAGGATGAAGATTATTATGAGCAGGTTTATTCACCGGCTCAGATTATTGATGGTCTCTTTGAAGAAACCAATAACATTAACATCGCTCTGATTTCTGCGACAGGCAAACTCTACAAACGTTCCTTGTTTAATGACTTGCTTTTTCCAAAAGAGCATGCAGGGGAGGATGGCTTTTTCAACCTTAAAGCCTATCTCATGAGTGAGCGTACGGTTTATCTCAACAAGGGACTATATGTATATCGTGAGAGTCCAGAGATGCCATCAGCGACTTGGATGCAAGACTGGATGATGACCTTGGTTTATGCCATGGAAGAACGCTTGGCTATTGTTGCTAGTCATGGTTTCCCTCTGGAGAAATACATGGTCACCTACCGTCAGATGCTAGAGGCTTGCTTGAAAAATGTGGAGGAGCAAGGTCTTACGGATTCTGATGCCTACCGCTCCATTCAGGAGAAATTCCAGGTCTTGAGTTTAGCTCCTCAACGTTATGAGACTAAAAAGCGTGCTATTGTTCTTGCGGCTAACTATACTTATGTTGACCAAGTGCTTACGACCATCAAATCCATCGTTTTTCATCATCGTAACATTCGTTTTTACTTGATTAACGATGATTTCTCTCAAGAGTGGTTTAGAGGACTAAACCGTCATCTGGCTGCCTTTGGTAGTGAAGTGATTAACTGTCGTGTGGATAGTAGTCATATCAAGCAATACAAGACTAATAGCAACTATGCAAGCTATCTTCGCTATTTTGTGGCGGACTTTGTGTCTGAGGAACGGGCCCTTTATTTGGATAGTGACATGGTGGTTACAGGTTCTCTAGAGGACCTCTTTACCCTTGATTTGCAAGGTCGACCTTTGGCTGCCGTACGTGACTATGCCGTTCAAGTTCAGGATAGTCAGGCGATGTTTGATGTAGGATTCATGGTGATTGATACGGCTTATTGGAAGCAGTACAACATGAGGCGTCACTTTATTGACATGACTAGTGAATGGCATGATAAGGTACCATTTGCAGAGCAGTCCATTCTAAACATGGTCTTCCGTAACAACTGGTTGCCCTTGTCTTTTGACAACAACTATGCGGTTACCAAGTCTAGTTTAGCTGGTTTCCATCTGCCAAATGGTCAAGACTATCCTAAGGTTGTGCATTATGCCTCACACCGTAAGCCTTGGTTACCATTGGCTTGCCAAGCTTATCGCGAGGTCTGGTGGTTCTATGCTCAAATGGATTGGTCAGAGGTTGCTGAAAATACCGCTTTATTGCCACTTTCAGAGGACATGATTTATCCTAAGGGCCGTCCATTTACTTGTTTGGTTTACACCAACATTTCAGAAATTCCTCATTTGACGGACCTTATCTCGGCTCTTCCTAAGGTACAGTTTAAAATTGCCTCTCGACAGCATGTGACAGATAAACTAGCCCAATTGATTACCTATCCAAATGTGACGGTTTACTCAGCCATTGCGGGCTTAAATGGGCTAGATTTGGAATTGTTGCGTACCAGTGACTTGCTTCTAGATATCAATCCAGGAAGAAAAGTAGTGGAAATTCTTGATGCCTTTAGGTTTGAAAACAAACCGATTTTAGGGTTCGAGGACCTTAAGTCAACCAAGCATAACCAACAAACCTACTCAAGAGATCGTTGGAAAGAGATGGCTGAGACCATTCGCCAAATGCGTAAGAAGAGCCTGTAATCCTTTGCTTGGATAAGTAGGCTGAAATGGCGTCTCTGTCTCGTTTCAATCGAAATAACATCAGCCTGTCTATGGGCAGGAAATAGGAGTAATAGTGAAAAAAATTAGTCAATCGATAATCACCAAACGTGTCTTATGGACCCTCTTTTTCCTCTTTATTTATTGTTTGGGAAATCAATTGGTTCTACCGTTTGTGGATTTGAAAAATGCAAATATCTTTGGGGGAGCCATAGGTTCCTTGGCTTTCTCTAGTGCCATGATGGGTGGAAACCTCAGGTCCATGTCTCTATTTTCAGTGGGTTTGTCGCCCTGGATGTCGGCCATGATTCTCTGGCAGATGTTTTCTTTCTCTAAGAAAATGGGCTTGAAAAATCTTCCCATTGAAATTCAGGACCGTAGACGCATGTATTTGGCCCTAGGGATTGCCATTGTTCAATCTTTGGCAGTATCCTTGAATTTACCTATCGTTTCAGGGGTTAATGCTAGTCTCGCTATTTTCATGAATACCATTTTATTAATTGCCGGGACCTTCTTCTTGGTTTGGCTATCAGACCTCAACTCTCTCTTTGGGATTGGAGGCTCCATTGTTATCTTGATGGCAAGTATGATGGCCAATCTGCCCTATCAAATCATGGATAGTATTGAAAAGTTAGGTATCGGTTGGGATGTCTTGCTTCCTCTGATTCTATTCAGTTTGGTCTTCCTCTATATTTCAGGGGTTGTGCAGAGGGCGAGATACCGTATCTCAATTAATAAAATCAATATTCATAACCGCTTTAAACAGTATTCTTACTTGGATATTATGTTGAATCCAGCCGGAGGGATGCCTTTCATGTATGCCATGTCGCTGGTTAGTATTCCGCAGTACGTTTTTATGCTGATTCAATTTATCCATCCTGAAAGCAAGTGGACCAGTGGTGCCATCAAGGCTTTGACAGTCGGTCAACCTCTTTGGTTGGTTGTTTATCTGATCATGCTCTTCGTTTTAGGGTTAGCCTTTGCCTTCGTTAATGTCTCTGGTGAGCAAATCTCTGAGCGAATGCGCAAGTCAGGTGAGTATATCTACGGTGTTTATCCAGGCCAAGAAACTAGTGCCTATATCAACCATTTGGTGCTTAGACTTGGTTTTATCGGTGCCCTTTATATGCTCTTTATGGCAGGTGCTCCAATGCTGATTATCTTGGTCAATCCAGATTACCTACAACTGAGTATGATTCCTGGGACATTCTTGATTTTTAGCGGTATGATTTACAATGTTAACGAGGAAATGAAAGCCTTGAAGCTTAACACTTCCTACACCCCACTTTTTGAAAATGTATAAACTCTCACCCCTCGTGGGGTTGAGAGGCAGGCTGGTGATGAGTGATCGGTCTGCCCCTCAATCTCAAGTATTGTGATGAAAAGACAATGAAGGAGAACTCATGTATTATTTTATTCCAGCTTGGTATGGACAGACGGATGAATTTTGGAAGACGGTCATTGATCCTTGGTACCGTATCCGCCAAAAAATTGAATTTGATGACAGCTTGCACCAAGTTCGTATCTTTCAGGATGAGGACTTAGCCCCTCAGCTTTTGCTTTTGGCCTACCAACCACATTTGCGTTATTTCTTGCATCGTCATGATGTTTTGGAAGTTGGCTATACAGCTATTTTTGACTTGATTCAGGGTATCACTGATGAAGATATGAAAAATCTTCAGGTGACAGATTTGGAATGGCCAGAAGGGGCTACCTTTGTTCACACACCATTTGCTATCGTGGTGCAATGCCAACACAAGCGTTATGCCGAGATTGAGTTTGGCTCAGAAGGCTTTATTGGCATGATTCGCTACTATAAGGATGAGCAAATCATTCGCGAAGACATCTACGATGACCGCGGTTTTATCTCAAGTAGTCTTTATTATGAAGGTGGACAACCAAGCTATCGAAACTATCTTAATGCCAAGGGAGTTTGGCAACTCTGTCATTTCTTTGATGGCCGTGGAATTGTAGCCAACCCTCGTACGGAAGGTCGTTTTAATAAGAGTTACTACGGTGAACTTTCAGAAGTTATCTGGGAATTTTTGACTAAATTCTTGGACGAAAAGGTAGAAGCAGAGGACCGTTTTGTTATTGCCTCAGATCTACGCCATAACAAGCACCTCTTTAAACATTTGCCAGCAGACAACACTAAGATTTTGACTTGGTTCGCAGAACGTAATCAGGACGATAGTATTGACACCTATGAAGTCTTTCTGCCGAAAGTGGACTTGTTGATTGCTGACCGTTACGATTACTTGGAGCAGCTTCAGGTTGCCTATCCAGAAGAGGCTAAGAAACTCAAACACATGGCTTCCTTCGATACCCGCTTGGCTTTGGGAACCAGTCAACGTGTCAAAGAGTCTAAAATCTTTTATCAGGTTGACTTCGATCAGTTGGATTTAGAGGCTATTTATCAGGTCTTGGCTTTTGTGGCTAAGTATCCTAAGACACAGGTTGAATTTGGAGCATTTAATGCTAATCCAGAGCAACTTGGTAGCCTGCAAAATCAAGTGGAAAAAATGATTGAAGAACGATTGAGTCCAGATGCCTTTGAAGAGGTTGTCGAAAGTAGTGGTGCAGAAAATAAATTGGAAGAAAATAATGAAATCGTCAGCCGATTTTCTTTCCAAGACCTGCGTGACGAGACTGCCCTTATCAAGGCCCTTCAGTTTACACGACTCATTGTCGACTTGAGCAAGGAACCTAATCGTTATACACAGATTGCTGGAATTAGTGCTGGTATTCCACAAATTAACCGTGTGGCGTCTGAGTATGTGACCCACCAAGAGAATGGTTATATCTTGAAGCATTTGTCTGATTTTGAAAAAGGGGCTTACTACTATTTGGGACAGTTGAACAACTGGAACCGTTCCCTTATCTACTCTATTGAGAAAATTAAGGAAAATACAGGAGACCGTTTGGTGCAAAAATGGGAAAATTGGTTGAAGGAGGAGCAGAATGACCAAGGATAATCGCCTGAAAATACTACAAGTTGGATCTTCTGACTGGTCAGAAAATCAGGAAATTCCTGAAAATATGAAATGGTACTATTGCAATCTTGGTCAGCTTGAGACCTTGCAAGAAACCATCGAAGAAGACGAAATCAAGACTTTCACAGCGGTTATTGTGGACAGTCTTGAAGGTCTTGAGGAATTGATGGCTATTAAAGAGTATTTGATTCCTCACACTATTTTCTTTGATCAAACGATTGAAGTGCCAGATGAGAGCCTCCTTCAGTTTCTGAAGGAAGTTTGTGCTGTGCCGACTGATTTTTCAAATCAAGGACAGTTGCTCTTTACCCTTTCAAAAGCACTCTTTTCAGGCCAATACGGGGATAAGATGTCTCCTTTCACTACCCAGGTTAACCCAAATTTTACTGGCGAGGTGACCTACCACGGTCATGAAAATGTCATTTTAAAAGGTGATTATGGTCAAGATTTTAGTCCTGTCTTGGACTGGACCTATAATGTCAGAGCCAGCAAGGAAAATCCTATCGAGCTTTGGTTGGAATTTGAAAAAGAGGAGACTTGCGAGTGTCGTTTGATTCTCAATCTTTTGCCAGAAGGTTCGGTCGCAGGTATTTTTAAGACCTATATCGTTTCAGAAGAAGAAATGCGCAAGGGGGCCATTGTCCTTGATGAGGACATGACCTTCCTCTTGGCTGCTAGTCTTGAAATGAAGGGCAAAGGTCAGATTACAATTGGTGGTCTCCACCAACGTTTGACCCGTTTCCAATTCGGTAAATTTGTACTTGGTGGTGGTATTCTCCACGACAGCAAGCGTCAGGAAATCAACTATTTCTTTTATCCTGGGGATTTCAAGCCACCTTTGTCTGTTTACTTCTCAGGTTTCCGTCCTGCCGAAGGTTTCGAAGGTTTCGGAATGATGAAAGGGATGGGAACACCATTCTTGCTCTTTTCAGACCCTCGTCTCCAAGGGGGAGCCTTCTACATGGGAACTGAAGAGCTTGAAAATAGTATCAAGGACACCATCCAACATTACTTGGACTATCTAGGTTTTGACAATAGTCAACTCATTCTCTCTGGAATGTCCATGGGAACCTTCCCATCTATGTACTATGGTGCGGACTTTGAACCTCATGCCATCATCATGTCTAAACCCCTAGCCAATGTTGGTACTATCGGAAATCGTGCCAGACTCTTGGCACCAGAGGTCTTTCCAACAGGAATTGATGTCTTGCATTTGCAGACAGGACGCTTGGATAATGAGGGTGTTGAGGCCCTTAATCAGAAGTTCTGGAATAAGTTTGAAAAAGCAGATTTTTCAAACACGACCTTTGCTCTTTCTTACATGAAAGACGAGGATATGGATCCGACGGCCTATGAGGATATTACCAAGTCCCTCTATTATTCAGGGGCTAAGATTCTCAGTAAGGGAACGTCAGGTCGACACAACGATGATTCATATACGGCGACAACTTGGTTTGTCAATTTTTACCGTATGATTTTAGAAAATGATTTTGGAAGGAAGGAGTAAGAATGTTCAGAAACAAGAAATCAGAAATCTTGTGGGGCTTAAACCACAAAGCCTACATGTATGGCTCAAAAATTGTTAAACGCCAAGATGGTTCTGTGCAATTTTACAATCCTTTGGTGCCATCAGGAACGGAAATCCAGTCTTGGATGGCCATCCAAAACTATCAAGCTGCTCGTACCCAGCCTGCCCTCCCACTTTTGAAAAAGGGGCATAGCTATGACTTGACAGCTAATCTCGAAGCTGTACCAACAGGCTCAGTCTTTTTGAAAGTCAGCTTTTTGGACCGTTATGACAATGAAATCAAACAGCTTATTGAAAAAAGTACCCACATGACCTTTATTTACCCTCATGATGCCTATACCTATCGTATTTCTCTCTTGAGTGCTGGGGTCAAAGAGCTGGATTTCTACAGCTTGAAACTGGAAGAAACAGGAGAAGAACATGTTTAAACAACTGAATCCTATTCTCCCTGTTAAGGAGATACTCAAGGAAATCAACGTCCTAGCCGATGAAATGGCCGGTCTGAGCAACCTTGAGTTGAAAAATAAAACGCAGGAATTTAAGGAGCGTTTAGCCCAAGGAGAAAGCTTGGACGACCTCCTGCCAGAAGCCTTTGCGGTTGTTCGTGAAGCAGATAAGCGCGTGCTAGGCATGTTTCCTTATGATGTTCAGGTCATGGGGGGCATTGTCATGCACCAGGGCCATATCGCTGAGATGAATACCGGTGAGGGTAAGACTTTGACGGCAACCATGCCAGTCTACCTTAATGCCTTGTCAGGTGAAGGGGCTATCCTCGTTACGACCAATGAATACTTGGCTATCCGTGACGCCGAAGAAATGGGTCAGGTCTATGAGTTCCTAGGTTTGACGATTGGTGTGCCTTGTGTGGAAGGCAGTAATGAGATGGAACCAGCTGAAAAGCGTGCCATCTATCAATCAGATATCGTTTACACGACCAATGCCAGTCTAGGTTTTGACTATTTGATTGATAACCTTGCTTCTAACCAAGACGGGAAATACATGCGTCCTTTTAACTATGCTATCGTCGATGAGGTAGACTCTGTTCTTCTTGATAGTGCCCAGACGCCCTTGATTATTTCTGGTGCGCCCCGTGTTCAGTCCAACTACTATGGAATGATGGATACACTCATGACCACCTTGGTCGAGGGTGAAGACTACATCTTCAAAGAGGAAAAAAGTGAAGTTTGGTTGACCACTAAGGGTGCCAAGGCTGCTGAAAACTACCTCGGTATCGGCAACCTCTACGATGAGGAAAATAGTACCTTTGCCCGTCATTTGCTCTTTTCACTTCGTGCCCACTTGCTCTATAAAAAGGACAAGGACTACATCATTCGTGATGGTAAGAAAGGGCCTGAAGTGGTTCTTCTTGATAAATCGACAGGTCGTCTCTTGGAATTGACCAAGCTCCAAGGTGGACTCCACCAAGCCATCGAAGCCAAGGAATTAGTGGCCTTGTCACAAGAAACCAGAGCCATGGCTTCTATCACCTACCAAAGTCTCTTTAAAAAATTCAAGAAAATTTCAGGGATGACTGGTACTGGTAAGGTTGCGGAAAAAGAATTTCTCGATACCTATGGTATGAAGGTCATTCAAATTCCAACCAACCGTAAGAAACAACGTATCGACTATCCAGATAAGATTTATGCGACTCTGCCAGAGAAGGTCTTTGCTTCTTTAGAGTATGTTAAGCATTATCATGAAAAAGGCAATCCTATCTTGATTTTCGTTGGTTCGGTGGAAATGTCAGAGCTTTATTCTTCTTTACTTTTGCGTGAGGGGATTGCTCATAACCTCTTGAATGCCAACAATGCACCTCGAGAGGCTGAGATGATTGCTGAGTCTGGACAAATGGGTGCCGTAACAGTTGCGACCTCAATGGCTGGACGTGGGACAGATATCAAGCTCGGTAAGGGTGTGGCTGAACTTGGTGGTTTGGTCGTTATCGGTACCGAACGTATGGAAAGTCAGCGTATTGATTTGCAAATCCGTGGCCGTTCTGGACGTCAGGGTGATCCTGGTATGTCTAAGTTCTTCGTCTCACTTGAAGATGACGTGATTAAGAAATACGGTCCATCATGGGTTCACCGTACCTACAAAGAATATGCCATCAATGATCACATTGAGCCTAAGGAACTGACCGGTCGCAAGTATCGTAAATTGGTTGAAAAAGCCCAAGAAGCTAGTGAAAGTTCTGGTCGTACCTCACGTCGCCAGACGCTTGAATTTGCAGAAAGTATGAACATCCAACGTGAGATGATTTATGCTCAACGTGATCGTCTCATCTACCACAATCAAGGTTTGGAAACTGTTATCGACGAGGTTCTTGACGATTTCATCGACCATGCTATGGCTGAGGAAGATTTCTCAAAAGCGGAAAATCTTTACCACTTTATCTTGCGTAATATCAGCTTCCGCATCAATGAGATTCCAAAGGATTTGGACCTCAACAATCGTGAGGAAGTCTTGGAACTTATCTACCAGTTTGCTTACCGTGAACTTGATGCTAAAAAGCAGGAGTTGAAAACCAAGGAACTTAACGAGTATTTCCAACGCCTATCCATGCTTAAGGCTGTGGATGACAACTGGGTGGAGCAGGTAGACTATCTGCAACAACTCCAAATGGCTATTGGTAGCCAACAACTCAGTCAAAAGAACCCTATTGTCGAATATTACCAAGAGGCTTACAAGGGCTTTGAAGCCATGAAACGTCAAATCAGAAAGGATATGGTACGTAATCTTCTCCTCAGTCAGGTGCAAGTCACTAAAAAAGGAGATATTATCAGCCATTTCCCATAAAATAAGGAAATTATGACAGTATATAACATTAATTTAGGAATAGGTTGGGCTAGCAGTGGTGTCGAATATGCTCAGGCCTATCGGGCCAAGATTTTCAAAGAAATGGGGCAAGAAGCAAAATTTGTTTTTATGGACCTCATCCTTGGGGATAATATCGAGCATATGACTAGCAAGATTGGTTTTTCAGACGATGAAATCATCTGGCTCCATAACTATTTTACAGATATCAAAATTGCGCCATCGACCATTAGCCTAGTGGAAATCGAGACCATCTTACCTGCCAATCCTGAGCGCAAGGAAGTTGCTGGTCGCCTCATTCGTTACTATTACCCACAAGACAATATGGTGGTGGCATGTAACCTTCGTGCGATAGACGAAGATGCAGTGGAAACAGTCAGCTATTTTGTCAACGATAAGCTCTTGCGCAAGGACTTTTACTCTTACACTCGTTACTGCAGTGAGTATTCTGCGCCCAAGGACAATCAAGCCAAGGTTTACCAACGTCGTTTTTATAACGAAGATGGGTCTACAGCCTATGACATGATTGTCGGAGACAATAATCAGGATATCTATCGTTTCCCTGATCAGGTTCTTTATGGTAAGCAAGAATTCCTTCGCTATTTCTTCAAACGTCTAGCCCTAACCAAGGATGATGTGGTCATCTTGGACCGTGAAACAGGTATTGGCCAGTTGGTCTTTGAAGAAGCGCAAGCTGCTCGCCTAGGTGTAGTGGTTCACGCTGAGCATTTTAGTGTCAATCAAACTGATGGTAACTATATTCTCTGGAATAACTACTACGAATACCAGTTTACCAATGCGGACAAGGTTGATTTCTTTATCGTGGCAACTGATCGTCAGAAGGAAATTCTGCATGAACAGTTCCGTCACTACACCAACCACGATCCAAAAATTTACACCATTCCAGTGGGAAGTCTGCCTGAATTGGTTGGACAGGACAAGCCACGTAAGCCATTCTCAATGATTACGGCCTCACGATTGGCTCAGGAAAAACACATTGACTGGTTAGTTCGTGCGGTTATCGAGGTTCATAAGACTCTGCCAGATATCACTTTTGATATCTACGGTAGTGGTAGTATGGATGCCAAGTTGCGTGAGATTATTGTCGAAGCACAGGCTGGCGACTATATCCGACTCATGGGGCACGCTGATTTGACCGATATTTATAGCCAGTACGAGGTCTACCTAACAGCTTCAACCAGCGAAGGTTTTGGACTTACCCTCATGGAGGCGGTTGGTTCAGGTCTTCCTATGATTGGTTTTGACGTCCCTTATGGAAATCAAACCTTTATCGAAGACGGGGGCAACGGCTACCTCCTTCCTGTCGCTGAAAATCATGTTGTGGATGTCATCACCAAATCCTATAAGGATGCCATTGTCCGTCTCTATGAAGAAGGCAATATCGAAGCCATGCGCCAAAAATCTTACGACCTTGCCAAAGGTTTCTTGACCAGTCAAGTTAAGGCAGCTTGGAAACAGTTACTTGAGGAGGTACGCTCATGATATTCTTATGTGATTACTACAATCAAGCCAGTAAGGATCTAGCTTACTCACTTCAGGTAGCAGGCTATGATGCCACAACAGTTGTCATCAATCCAGATGGTTTTCTACCTCAAGGCGCTCTCTCTCCTTTCACCTATTATGTGGAAGCAGAAGAGGAAACTGGTAAACCACGCTTTTTCAACCAAGTTCCTGTGCCAGCCTTTTGGGAAATTTCAGGGAACAATCAGATGGCGCGTGTGTCTAATCTTACCGAAGAACGTGCTCGAATCACCTTCCCAGAAGGGAGCAAGGCTCGTATCGTTAAAAGTGTCGAATGGTTAGACAAGTCAGGAAAGATTCGCCAAGTGGACCACTATAACAAATACGGATTCTGCTTTGCCAAAACCACTCATGATGAGAACGGCCAGGCAGTCTTTACCAGCTACCAAACCAAAGAAGGCGACGAACGTATCTTGGAAAATCATCTCACCAGTGATATTCTCTTAACTCTACCAGGACAAGCCCTCCGTCGTTTCTCCAACCGTACCGAATTTATCAAAGCCTTTCTAGCTCAGGTCTTTGGTGATATCGACCACATTGTCTTTAATAGCCTGGCGACACCTTTCATTGTCTCATGGACTATGCAAAATAAGGGTGCCACTGATGTTCTTGTCTGGCAAGAGCCACTGGGTGATATCCTACCAGGCAATATGAATGGTATCTTAGAGGATAATTCAGCCAGAGCCAATGCCATCATCATTCCGGATAAGGTGACTTATGAAAAAGCCTTGACGCTGGTGCCTGAGGATAAAAAACATAAGGTCTTGTCACTTGGCTATGCCTATGACTTCAAGGAAAATCATGGCAAACCTCGTAATGCCTTTATTGCAACCAATTCAGACCAAATTGAGCGATTGGAAGCCTTGGTTGAGTCGCTACCTGATGTGACCTTCCAGATTGCGGCAGTCACTGAGATGTCCCCAAGATTGCTCTCGATGATGCGTTATTCAAACGTTGTGCTCCATCCAAACGCTAGTCACAAGCAGTTGGACAAGCTCTATCAAGAGTCTGACCTCTACTTGGATATCAATCATCATAATGAATTGTACAAGGCGACGCGAACTGCCTTTGAACACCAATTATTGATTCTGGCCTTTTCAGAAACAGCTCATGGACGTGTTTATACAGCACCGGAGCATATCTATGCCAGTCAGGACTATCCAGCTATGGTTGCCAAGATTAAGCAGGTCCTAAGCGACAATCAAGCCATGCAAGAGGCCATGCAAGCTCAAGAAGCTCAAGCCAATACTCTGACTGCTTCTGAGTTGGCCGACCGCTTACAATCACTTTTAGGAGGAAATCATGTCTAAAAAAGATTTATTCTACGGTGACATTGAAGGCCGTATGGAAGAACTCAAGCAAAAGCCTATCACAAAAGAAAAAGAAACCAGAGGAGAGAAGATCAACAAGAGCTTTTCAATCATGCTCGGACTTGTTATTATCATCGGTTTGATCTTCACCCTTATTGGTTTGTTGAGGTAGTCTTATGATGTTAGTATTTATGGTTCTAGCAATGATTCTTTCGGTTGCCCTTATCGTCCTAGTGACCATCCAACCGCGTCAAACGCAGATTTTCTCAACGGATGCCACTAGTAATATCGGTAAACCAAGTTATTGGGCTAGCCAACCGATTCGAAAAATGTTGACCTTGGCTATCAGCATAGCCCTCTTTATCCTCTTACTTATTTTTATGATTGTTTCTTATAAGTAAGTAGAGGACTTCCTACCATATAATAGAAAGAAGTATGTATGCGTGTACATTTTACGAATTTATTTGGGCAGTCCCCACGTAGTGTGGCCTTGATTGCCCAAAATGATACCATGAAGATTGCCAAGGAGCTTGGTGCCAATGAATTAGCAATCTATTTCTACGATAATAGCCAGGAGTCAAGTGGTGAATTAAATTCCCGCCTTGATGGTATTGTGGCAGGAGTGAGCTATGGCGATATTGTCTTCTTCCAGTCGCCGTCGTGGAATAGTGTCGCTTGGGACACTAGCCTCATTCATAAATTTAGGGCAGTGCAAACCAAACTTGTGATGTTCATCCATGATGTTCCACCTATAATGTTTCCTAGTAATTATTTCCTCATGCCTAACTACATTGAGATGTACAATCTTTGTGATGTCGTCGTTGTTCCATCAGAACAAATGCGTGATCGACTCATTGAGGAAGGGTTAACGGTCAAAAAGATTATTATCCAGGAACTTTGGGATTTGCCTCATAACCTTGACTTGCACAAACCAAGCTTCCAAAAGAAGCTCATCTTTGCTGGTAATCCAACTCGTTTCCCCCACATTCTCAACTGGCAGCAGGAGACACCTCTTCATGTCTATGCGGAAAAAGAAGAAGACAAGGATTATTCCAGAATTCAACTTGAAGGCTGGCGTAATAAACAGGAGCTCTTGTTTGACCTTTCTAAAGGAGGTTTTGGTCTTGTCTGGGGGAATTCAGAAAAATCTGAAGATGAGCTTGATTACTATAAGTTGAATATTTCCTATAAACTCTCTACCTATTTAGCTGCAGGCTTGCCAGTTGTGGTGCCTGACTATCTTTCAAATGCTGACTATGTCAGAGAACATGGCCTAGGCTTTGTCGTTTCGAGTCTGGAAGAAGCAGACCGTTGTGTACAAGAATGTACAGAAGAGCAGTATGCCCAGATGGTTGCTAACGCACAATACACTGCCTACCTCATTAGCAATGGTTATTTCATCAAGAAGCTTTTTATTGCTGCTATAATGGCCCTTGGTTAATAGTCTAAAAAGAATTATCGGAAGGTAATTCTTTTTTTGTAGACTTTTGAGCATATAAATTGACTTTTTATAAATTATTCAAATCGTTTTCACTTTAGACTTAAGGATTTAAGGAAGAGCTGTCTCTAATTAGGATTAATGTTAAAAAATAGCCAATAATAGCTTAACAGATGTAAAGAATTCGCCTAAAATAATTGATTGTAATTGTGTGACAATTTATCAAAAATGGAATTGTTGGATAATTTTAAATCCCAGAATTTTCAGCTTAAAAATGAGAAAAATAGAAACGAACAGCATAAAATCAGGGAATTTAACCGTTTGCATATAAACAAAGAAGACACTATTGATAAATAACAGAAAATTCAGAATTGCGAAAACCTTACATTTTTTTGAAGAAAATGAGATAAAAAAGAACAATTTTTAGTCAACTTGTGTTATATTATAAAATGTAATTTCCAGATTAGGAAATAACTCATATTTTTTAGGAGGTAAATATGTTTTTTAGACGTAACGAAGGAGAATTCCGTGAAACTGATCGCGTGACTCGCTTCAAACTTATCAAATCGGGTAAAAACTGGCTTCGTGCTGCAACATCTAACTTTGGACTTTTCAAAGTTGTTAAAGGTGGCGCAGATGCTCCGTCAGTAACAGTTCAAAATGTAGAAGAAAAATCTTCTCTTCTTTCAGGTACAGCCCTTCTTAAAGGGATTGCAGCAGCAGGTGCTGTGGCAGGTGGTGCAGTAGCAACTTACACTGCTCAAGCCGAAGAAACAACTGCATCAGCTTTGGAAAGCCAAGCAACTACAAACCATGACATCATTGCTAACTCAGATTCAGTTGCCTTGAGCGCTGCTCCAGTATCAGAAACAGTAGCTTCAGAAGCTCCAGCATCAGCTAGTCAAGAGTCTACAAGCTCTTCAGTTGACGCTCAAGCAAGCACAGACGCTTCAGTTTCAGTATCACAATCTGTATCAGCAGAATTGTCACAAGCCATCTCAGAATCTGTTTCACTTAGCAAAGTGAACTCAACATCTGAAAGCCAATCACACACTGAAAGCAACAGTGGTTCACATTCAGAATCAACTTCAGCTTCAGAATCAGCAACTTCAACAGCTGCAACTGCATCAGAAACAGCTACTCAAGAAGATGAAAAAACTATCTTGGATCAAAACGTTTCAGAAGCAGAATTGCTTGTAGGTATCGCTAAAGATTACCAAGCTAAGTTGACTGATACAGCTACTAAAACTGAAATCCAAACTGCTATCGCAACAGTTCAAGAAGAAGTTGCTAAATCAACTACATTACTTGCTGCATCAGCAACAAACGCTGCTTACGCAGAACAACGTGAGCGCCTTGGTAACGCTGTTGACAACATGATGACTAAGATCACTGACAATGGCTTCACAGGTAACTCAGTAGTTAACGGTGTTGCAGCAGTTACTGCACAGTTGGCACCAATCTCAACAAGCACTACTGGTAGTGTAGATACTAACCCAGTTATTTCAAATGCTAATGGTGCAACGATTGAAGATGCAGCCTTCAATGAAGCTGGTTATGCTTTGGATCCAAATGCTGATCGCTTTACTTTCGGTGTATGGCAATTCCTTAAAACTGACCACGCTACTGGAGCTAAAACAAACTTTGATTATTATGCTACTCTTGCAGTAGACCGTTCAGCTATCACTGGTAGCCTTTCAGCTAATCCTGATGTTTACTTGCGTATTGTGAAGAAATCTGATGGATCAGAAGTTTACACTCGTACCATCAAAGCTGGAGAAAGCAATATCTCTCTTCCAAGCTACATCACAAACAACAACTCTGATGTAACTAATACTTTGACATACGCACCTGCTAACGGAACTAATCCAGGTAACGTAACCTTCTCATTGGTAAATGCTAACCTTGAGTATGAAACACTTCAAATCCGTGATACTAACTACCCAGGTAACCAAGGTGAAGACAAGCCAAACGTTCAAACTTCTGTTCCTTATGCTAAAGCTAATCAAACAACTTACTATAGAGTTGTTGACAGCAGCAAGTACACAGAAGGACAAACATACACACCAACTGGAAATGAAACAGTTCTTGCAAGCTATACTCAAACAGGTCTTGCAGGGCAACAATTCACAGCCTCAGGAAATCGTGATGTTGCCGGTTACAAACCGGTAGCTGCCACAACAGATATAACTCAAAAAACATCAGGTATTATCGGTAAGGGTGTTGTTGGACAAAAACTTGTCGAACTTCAAGGTGGAGCAAACCACTACTATGTGAAACGTATTTCTGAAATCGTTGATACTGATGGCTCAACTGTAACGAAATACTACGCCCTTGATCCATCTCAAGTGAACAATTTTGCTACATCAGATATTGGTACTGAAGATGTATCGAAATACACACTCATCTATACAAGTAAAGTTAACAAAGCTGGTGAAGAGTGGAAGGCTGATGAGACTAAAGTTACAAGAGTAAACAGCAAAAATGGTGACTACTATATTGATGTTAACGAAACTGCTGGAAGCAAATCACTTGTCATTACTGGTTGGCAGTCTACAACAGAGAAAGTAAACCTCGTACACGATGAAACCAAGGTTGCTGAAGGATTTGCAAAACCATTTACAGGTGCTCCAGATCCTTCATTGACTCCTGCTGGTAAAGGAAACAACGCTTGGAACTTGATCGCAGGACGTAATGCTGATATTGTTGCAAAATCTAAGGTAACTCAACCAGATGGAAGCATTACTTATACAGAGTTGAAAGGTTACTCTTCATTCTCAAACAACTACTCAATTCCATCAGCAGTTAAACCATCAACTGATGTGAACTATTACTTTGTCAAGTCTGAAGGTAATGTTTACGTTCACTATGTAGATACTGAAGGTAAGACAATCAAAGCATTTGTAACAGATGAAAAAGAACAACCAGTTGGTAAAGACTACGATACAGTAATCGATAATCGTCCACAAGAAATCGAATTCGAAGGTAAGACATACGAATTGGTACCAGCAGGTAACTACACAGTTGGTGATGTAGATGATCAAGGTCACCTTAAGTCTACTGATGCTACAACAGGTAAAGTTATCGAAGGCGATAAACATGTTACTTATGTTTACAAACTTAAAGAAGTGAAAGGTAACGTTTATGTTCACTATGTAGATACAGAAGGTAATGAGTTGAAGCCTTCTGTAACGGATGAAGAAAATCAACCGGTTGATAAGGACTACGATACAGTTGTAGATAACCGTCCACAAACAATCGAAAAAGACGGTAAGACATACGAATTGGTACCAGCAGGTAACTACAAAGTAGGTCAAGTTGACTCAGATGGTCACCTTACGTCTACTGATGCTACAACAGGTAAAGTTATCGAAGGTGATAAGAACGTTACTTACGTCTACAAACTTAAAGAACAACCTAAAGGTAATGTTTATGTTCACTATGTAGATGTCAATGGTAATAAGATTAAAGATGATGTCACTGATGAAGATAAACAACCAGTCGATAAAGACTACGATACAGTAGTAGACAATCGTCCAAAGACTATCACAACAACTGATGGTAAAGTTTACGAATTGGTGCCAGAAGGTAACTATCCAGTAGGTCAAGTTGATTCACAAGGTCACTGGACAGGCGATGATGCTACAACTGGTAAAGTTATCGAAGGTGATAAGAATGTTACTTACGTCTACAAACTTAAAGAACAACCTAAAGGTAATGTTTATGTTCACTATGTAGATGTCAATGGTAATAA
>OKWY01000038.1_pt1 | contig 75199 bp, 66 predicted proteins | sample 1607041 | NCBI WGS metagenome assembly OKWY01 (sample SAMN07501038, study PRJEB24779) | human gut metagenome | isolation source: stool | host: human infant | place: USA: Pittsburgh, PA | reverse complement strand
GAATGAAATGACTTTCGAAGCTTTAGCAGTTTTTACGGAAAGAAAGATATAAATTCTTAACGCAAATTACACAATTCATGGAGGTTATATCATTAATTTTTCAGCTTCACGTGACGAACAATAGAATTCAATTGCTTTTGCCATGAATTCTGCAGTTCCTTCTCCATATTTATCTATGTTTTCTTTAAATCTTTCGTCTCCTATATACATCAAACCTAAGGAACTTAAAATTTCCTTTGTACAATTGTAGAAGTTCCTTGTTATATATGCTCTCCATTTTTCAACTAGGCTTTGTACAATAAAACTATTTGGATCTTCATTCCTATTATCAGCAAACTCTTTTAATATTTCTACCATTTCTTCATTGATTGCATTCCATGAATTTTTATTATAATTACTTGTCTTTTTCTCATACTCTTTATATGCATCAGTATTACCCCAACGATTTTTAACTTCCTCTGAGTACTTTCTTTTATTTTCTTCTATTTTACTATTATCAAACTCCTTAAAACTCATATCATTATCTCCTTTTATTGTTTTACTTATTAGGTCAATTAAACCATCAATTCTCTTCCTTTTTTCAATAAGCAATTCTTTATGCTTATTTAATGCTTCATTCTTATCGTAGTTTGGATTTATCATTATTTTCTTTATTTCATTTAATGGGAAATCTAATTCTCTAAAAAATAATATTTGTTGCAATGTTTCTAAATCCTTATTGGAATACATTCTATATCCAGATTCAGTAGTATCACTTGGCTTTAAAAGTCCAATTTCATCATAATAATGAAGTGTTCTTACTGTAACTCCGCTTAATTTAGCTACTTCACTTATTTTCATTTTTCTAAAACCTCCCCTTTTTTTATAAATTAATAGGTACCCTTAATTTATTATTTCCTTACTACACATCTAACTATAATCTATAACGTAACGTTATAGTCAATATAAAATCTTTCAAAATAATATTTTTATTTTCTTTTATATCTTATACTAAGAGTTTTACAATTTATTAATTACTCTCTATTTCATTCTTGCAGTGGTTCCTAGAGAACATTATACTTATAATTAGTAACATATTTTGCTATATACCAATAAATACATTTTTTAATGAAAGGATTATATATGAGAAAAAAAGATATATTAGAACTGAAAAAACGTTTTAAAAAAGACCACTGTACCTTTACAAAAATGTGTGGTTGTTACGTTAATGGTGAAAAAAATATTTTATTAAAATTTAGAGAAACATTTTTAAATCTTGAAGAGGATGATTATTTTAAATACTTAGAAATTGCTAAAAAAGTTTTATCTGGAACTATTGGTAACAATATTTTAGAACTTAACTTTGAACTTAATGAAGAGCATATAAATGAAAAACAACTTTCTTTTATGAAGCTAAAAAATAGTGGATTAAAAGATGACACTTTACTTGACGAGTTCTACAATTCAATTATAGAAAATTATGATTATACTGGTAACTTCCTAATACTTATATTTCATGATGCTTACGATGTTATTACTAAGACTAAAGATAATGCAAAATTAGATGAATCAGAAGAAGTATATGAATATATTCTTTGTGCAATATGTCCTGTTGAACTATCCAAAGCTGGACTTAGATACTTTGAAGAAGAAAATTCAATTAAATCACGTACAAGAGATTGGGTTGTTGAAGCACCAAGTAATGGATTTGTATTTCCTGCCTTTATAAATCGTAGTTCAGATGTTAATTCTATTATGTACTATACAAAAAATGCAAAAGATACACACCCTGAACTGATGGAAAATGCTTTAGGATGTCCAACAAAACAAACTCATACAGAACAAAAGGAAGTATTTAATGATATTATTCGTGATGCTCTTGGGCCTGATGAAAAGAAATCTGATCATTTCTTTATGGAGATTCAAGAAAGCCTAAACAACAAAATTGAAGAACATAATAGTATTTATGAAGAATCTGATGTACCAATAGTTTTAACTAATGATGTTGTTCAAGAAATATTATCTTTAAGTGGTGTTCCTGAAGAAATCACTACTAAAATAGAAAAATCATATACAGAAAACTTTGGCGATACCCCTCCTGTAGCAGAAATATTAATAGATAACAAAGCCCTTGCAGCAAAAGCTCAAAAGAAAAAAGAAGAAATGCTTGAAAAACAAGTAAAAATACTTGAAAGCAAACTTGAAAGGGTATCTCAAGCTTCTTCACCAAATTCAGAAAATGAGAAACCTTCATTAGAATTAGAAAATGAAGCTGCTATAGAAGTAGATTCTTCTTATATTTCCTCAGAAGATATTGATGATTCTATCTCAAAAGATAACCTAAATACTAATACAGATTTATCTAAAAATTTAGATGAAAACATAGATGATTCTACTAATACAAATGAAGATTATGATATTGTACTAAAAGTAAAACCTGAAAAGGTAGCTCAAATTAAATCTCAAATAATTGATGGTAAAAAATATCTTGTTATTCCTATTGATGAAAATGAACAAACTACTGTAAATGGAATTGATAGTTTAGTTTAATAGTATCTAATAATTAAAATGGTATGTGTCAAAAATTATGACACATACCATTTTAATATATTTAATGTTCTATTAAATCTACCTTTTCAACTTCATTTATACACATTATATCTGTTAATATATCGCTAATATCAAGTTCATCATCAAGATTTATTTTAAATCTTAGTCTAACTCCTTCACCATTAGACCTCTTTTGCATTTCAATGGATACAATATCTCCTCCAGCACTTCTTATCATATCTTTTATAACTTCAACTGTTGATGATATATTCTCACTTATTCTAACTTCTATATGTGCATGTGAATTTCTGGATATAGTAATTAAATTTTTTATTCTAAAAATATCATTTAAAAATGCATATGCAACAATAGTAACAACTATTGAAGCAAGATATATACCAGCTCCTACAGCAAGACCTATTATGGCTACTAAACATATAGATGCTGCTGTAGTTAAACCTTTTACACTTCTTTTATCTTTTAATATTGTTCCTGCTCCTAAAAAACCTATACCTGAAATATATTGTCCAGCTAATCTGAAGACATCATTATCTCCACCATTAATACGATAATATTCTAAAGATGTTATTTGAATTAACAATCCTACAAGCCCCACCATAACATGAGTTCTTATTCCTACTACCATGCCCTTTTTCTCTCTATTATATCCTATTGCTCCTACAAGAATTACACATACAATTATCTTAAATATAATAACTGCTGATACTTTAAATGTTTCACTATTAATAAACTCACGTATCATAAAATATTCCCCTCCAAAAACACAATAAAAAAACTATATTTTTATAATTTATTATATGTAATATAAATATATAAAAAACACCTCATATCCCTAATTTTATTTAATGAACACTTAAATATATTATTTCATAAACTAATATATTTAATAATAGGAAAAGAGAGAAATTATTTATGCAATTTAATAATATCCTAAAAAATATATATCGCAATATTATTTTTTCAAAACCTTTACTATCTCATAAATTTAGAATTCCTTCAAACTATAATAATACCTCCACAGAATTTGTAAATAATAATAATTTATCTAGCACTACTAAATATCTTATTTGGGTAGACACTAATAATTTTCAGGTAAATATTTTTTCTGGCTCTAAAAATAAATGGAAATTAGTAAAAAACTATATTTGCTCTATCGGCAAATCATCTACACCCACTCCATTAGGAAAATTTAAAGTTGGGGTTAAAGGATTTTCATTTGGTGAAAATCATGGATATATTTGTTATTACTATACACAATTTAAAGGAAATTATCTTTTCCATTCAATTATATATAACCTAGATAATACAGTTAGAGATGGACGCCTTGGATATAAAATTAGTAATGGCTGTGTTAGACTTGCTAAAGTAAATGCTAAATGGATTTATGATAATATTCCATATGGAACTACCGTTTTTATAAGTTAAATCAAAAATTGACTAAGAGTGGATCATCAAAGTTGAGAATTAATAATAAAACCATATTTTTTATAGTTTGAGCTGTGTTCTACATATTTTTTAGAATACAGCTCATTTTCATACTAATTAATAATCATATTTTAATACCTTCACTTATTATCTTTCTAAATCTTTTGGACATTTGTCCTTAATTTTTTCTCCTACCTCTTTCTTAAAATAATTAATATGTTATAATTACTTTACTTAACTAATAAGGAGACTTGCAATTAACAAATTACCTTATTTTTAGGCACTTGTCCTAATTATATAAAAGATGAAGATATTATTGAATATAATAAGGGATCTATTAAGGTAAAAGATATAAATAAACTTGTTGATATAAAATTCTCCTATAATAGTAATAATAACTTAGTAAGTATTTTTAATAATAATTCAGGAGGAAAATAATGATAGATAAGAAATTATTAATAGAAAAAGCATTCGATGCTCAAAAATATTGTTATACACCATACTCAAACTTTAATGTAGGTGCAGCTTTACTTTGTGAAAACGGTGAAATTTATCAAGGATGTAATATAGAAAATGCTGCATATACACCAACAAACTGCGCTGAAAGAACAGCTTTCTTTAAGGCAATTTCTGAAGGTCAAAAGAACTTCACTGCTATTGCAATCGTAGGAAATAAATCTGGAATAAAGCCTGGTGATGGAGATTTTTGCGCTCCTTGCGCTGTTTGCAGACAAGTAATGGCTGAGTTTTGTGATTTAAAAACTTTTAAAGTAATAATTGCTAAAAGCACTGAGGAATATCTAGAATATACATTAGATGAACTTTTACCACTAGCATTTACAGGTAAAAATTTAGAGTAAACTATTAAAAGCTATTGATTTTCTAATCAATAGCTTTTAATAGTTTACTAAGCTTCTTTTAATAAATTATGCATTTTTCTAACTAACATTATAATCCACAATCTTAAAGCTAATGCTAAAAGTACTATACATCCTCCTATTACTTCTGAATAAAATATCATATTTATAGTATTTCCAACTGTAATTATAGAAGCTATTATTATATACATACTTATTTTATTATTGTAGTTTTCATATAAATTATTATTTTTTATATTTAATATTTCATTATTACTAACTAGTAGTTTATATATCATAATTATTTCTACTATATTAAATACATTCATCCATATAATATTAAAATATATATTATTTATCATTTCTGAACCTATTGAAAAATTTATAACTAATCTTATAAAAGCCATAAATATTAATACAGAATCGCAATTGGATGCTTTTTTTAATGAACCTAAATTATACTCTTCTAGCAACTCTTTTATTCCAAAATATATAATTATATAGCTTATAAAATCTGGTAAAAGCTTAATACTACCCAAATTTATATGAAATGTTAAAAATATAAATCCCCAAAATATTTTATTATATCCTGTAGTCATTTCTATAACTCCCCTCTTACTTTTAAATATTTATATATTCCATAGGAATTATAAAACGAATCATAATTTCTAACATTAAAACTTTCCATATTGTTATACCTATAAGTATATTCATCATTATACTCATTTATAAAGCGTATGTTAGGACTTATGTTATACAATGTATAATTTTTTAAAATATCATCACTTCCATTATATTTTGATGTTATTGTTAATATTGAATTTTCTTTTATAGTTTGTCCTTTTTCATATTTTATTTCACCAACACTATTAAATTCCGTATAAGTAATATTAAAATCAAATATTTCTGAAGCTTCTTCAAATAAAGATGATTCTATACTTTCTATTTTCACATCTTCTTTTACCCTAAATGTAGTTGATGATATTCCTTCACTAGAACCAGTATAGCTAATACCCTCTAATGCCACCGGTATCTTCTTACCTTTATATAACACTATCTTCCCTAAATCTATATCTATATTTGATTTATCATTAAATTCTACTGTTGCACTAGTTAATATAATTTCTTTTTGATTATCATCATATTTAAGCTCTGGACATGTTATATATACTGTATTAAGTCTATACCTTCCATACTCATTTACATTTAGATTTTTCCCCTCATAAAACATCATTCCATAATCTTGATTATGTTCTGTTGCAAAAAAATATGTATCTGGTAACTCCTTAAATGTTATTCCTGTAACATATTTATTATCATCCACATTTGAAATATACTGTAAAATTAAAGAACCTTCTTCTAATGAATATGTGCCTTCATATTCACTAACAGCTATTTCGTAATAATTTTTTAAAAACACTTGATTCTCTATTCTTAATTTGCTAATTGATATTATAGATATTATTAGCGTTAACAACATAACTATAATTGATATTCTTAGTATTTTATTATGATTATTCATTCTTATCCCCTAATTATTCTTTTTTATACATTATATACCATATAATTGTTTTAATAAATAAAAAAATTATTAGTAATTATACTTACTATTTATTTTATAACCTATAATATTGTTCTATAAATACCTTATGACTTCTAGGTATATTTTCAGGTAATTCATTATAACTAAAGAAACATAAATCTTTAGTTTCAAAATTATCTATACTTAATTCACCACTATAATTTTTACATACATATCCTATTGTTATAAAAAAAGCTTTATCTCCATGAGGGAACTCTATAAAACAATCTTCTCCCGAAGTTGTCCCTAAAATAGTTAGCTCATTTATATCTAATCCAGTTTCTTCTTTTGCTTCTCTAACTGCAGTATCTTCAAGAGATTCCCCTAACTCTGTAATTCCACCTATTAATCCCCACTTATAAGGAAATGTTCCTCTCTTTTGTAATAATATTTTATTATCTTTATTTATTATCAATACATTTACCCCAGTTAGATTTATTGAGTCATGCCCTACTCTTTCTCTTATATATTTAACATAATCCATATTTATACCCTCGCTATTTTTTATTATTCTAAACACTATAACTAATCTTCTCTTATTTCTATTATACCTACAACTTTTTATTCTTAAATAAAAATAAAGATATTTTTCTATTTTAGGGAATAATATAGATGTTATTGCACTAATATTTATAATTTTAAGGTGAATTTATATGAAACATAACAATAATAAAATACAAAAATTTCCTCCATTTGAAAAACCTTTATTTATAATGATAATAACCTTTGTTGGTGGTTATATGAATGGATATACTTATATTACAAGAAATAATATATTAGCTAATATGCATACTGCTAATATGTCTAAACTAGGAATTAATATTGCTATTGGAGAATGGTTAGAAGCTCTACACTACTTCATTCCAATCATAACTTGTATATTAGGTGCTACTTTTAGTAAATTAATTGAAGCTATACTTATAAACTTTAATTTTAAAGGAGATTGGCGAAAGTTTGCTCTTGTTTTAGAAGGAATTGCATTATTTTTAATAGGATTAATTCCTAGTTCTTTTCCTGATATTATTGTTACTAATTTAGTTTCTTTTTTAATGGGATATCAATTATGTTTATTTAGAAATTGTCTTGGTGTTCCTTTTAATACAACTATATGTACTGGAAATATAAGAACTGTTGGATTATTCTTATTTGGTGCATTGGATAGAGAAAGTAAAGACTCTTTAAAAAAATTAATTACTTTTACAATACTTACTTTTTCTTTTGCAGTTGGTGCTATTCCTGGAACTTTAATCTCTCTTACTTTAAGCATTAGATCTGTATGGGTTTGTAGTTTTATATTATTTCTACAAGCTTTTTGGATATATATTTATGAAAAGAAACTTTAAACAAACCTCTCTTTTTTAAATATTATATAGTATAAAATCTAATGATAGGAGATGAGATACATGTCAAGAAACTTTTATAATAATGAATCATCTTGCTGTAATAATAACTGCTATACCCAGTGTAATGGTTATGGCAATGGTTCATCGAACTTTGGTAGCTATTGGTTTTATATGATAGCAATATTTTTATTATTTGGTGGTAGTGGCTTTGGACCAGGTAGCTTTTGGGGGGACTATGGCAAAATCTTTCGTTGCAGTGGATTTAATAATGCCTGGTGTGATAGTAGCAAATTTAGCAATGGTAGCTTTACTAGCAATAATATTTCTAATAATAGCCTTTCAAATCCTGGCCTTGCTGGTCTTCTAGGAGGTCTATCTAATAATAGTAACTTTGATATCGATAATCTTACTGATTCTTATAATTAAGCCACTCCCAAAAAAGCTATTAGGATTAATTTACCTAATAGCTTTTTATAATCTAATAAATGTAGTTTCTCTTATAGCTAAAACTATATATCAAAAGTTAATTGAATTTCATTATTTTTTTCTTCAAAAGTTCTCATATATTTAAAAACCTCTTCCACTCCACAAATAATATTATTCTTTGTACAAGTTTCTTTAATAATTTTCATCAATTTTTCATGATTTTCACTTAATACTTCATAACTATTTCCATACTTATTTATATATTTTTCTTTTAGTCCTTTAAAATGCTTATCTAAATTTTTATAATAATACTCTCTATTTCCATCTCTTAATGTTAATCCCATACCAAATACTATAATTCCTTTAACTTTAGCTTCTATACAATAATTTAATATTCCTCTTATATTTTCTTCAGTATCATTAATATAAGGTAAAATAGGAGTTAACCAAACTACTGTAGGAATACCATTATCCCTCATTATCTTTAGCACTTCAAAACGTTCTTTAATTAGGCTCAATTATTTTGCATAACTCTTCATCATAAGTTGTTAGTGTCATTTGTACAACACATTTTGCTTTTTTATTTATACTTTTTAACAAATCTAAATCTCTTAATATTCTATTTGACTTAGTTTGTATTGCTAATCCAAATCCATGTTTTTCAATTATCTCTAAACACTTTCTTGTATTTTGAAGTTTTTCTTCTAATTGAATATATGGATCACTCATTGCCCCTGTTCCAATAATACACTTTTTTCTTTTTTTCTTAAGTGCACACTCTAATAACTGAGGTGCATTACTCTTAACTTCTATATTTTCAAAGATATGATTCATTCCATAACAAAGACTTCGTGCATCACAATATATACATCCATGAGTACATCCCCTATAAATATTCATTCCATTATTATTAGATAATATACCCTTTACTATAACCTCATGCATATAACATCTCTTTCCTTCTATAATATTTCTACTCTTTTATAAAAACAATTTCATTATAACCTGTTTTATCATCTTTAACTGTTTCATATTGCCATCCTATTATTTCCTGTATAATAAGCTCACAAGTAGTATTAATTATACATCCTTCCACTAAATGACCACCAACTACAGATAAATCTTCCTTGGAAAAAGCAATATGTAGATGTGTTCTTTCACAACTTACAGTTCCATTTAAAGATAATATTTCACAGTTTTCATTTATCTCTCTTATATTAATACCACCAGCCTCACGAACTCTTAACTTAGATACACATCCTACTGATGATAATATAACTGCAGCCTTAAGATTCTCTTCTTTTGCTATTTTCTTTATTTCAATTAATAAATCATCCCCACGCTGAAGTCTCTTACATATAATTCTACCCTTCATTTTATTCACCTCATTTTATAAACTAATTTTAATAATTGTACTAATATCCTTATAAATATTAGTATTAATCTCTATTTTAAATTATCTTTTTTATTATATAATTATATTTTTACAAACAAAAGACCACTAGGATTAATTTTATTTTTCCTAATATTATTTATTGTTATTTAAATTCATTTTCATGTTCCTTAAAGAAATCATAATATTCACGCACATTCTCTAATTCAGTCCATCTCTTTATATCAACTGGATTTTCATCTAAATCATATATTTTAGCCCCTCTTATAGAAAGCATAAATGGAGAATGAGTTGCTATTATAAATTGACAATTTAGATACCTTGCATGATCTTCAATAAACTTAACTAACTCTATCTGTCTCTTTGGAGAAAGACTATTTTCTGGCTCATCTAATATATATAATCCATTTTCCTCAATATTAGAAATAAAATATCTAAATGCATTTTCACCATTAGAATATTCTCTTACATTATCAATTAAGTTATGACGAACATATTTAGATTGTGTTTTACTTCTAGCTTCATTTACTTTTCTTAATATATGTAAGTCTTCTATAGATTTCATTTGAAATTTACTATATTTATTATCTAAATACTCTTCAAAAATTTTTTCCCTTTTATTATCTATTCCTTCATTAATATTTCTAACATTTAGCATATAATCAAATACATCATCACTTGTTATAATTCTACTTTTTGTGGGAATTTCATATTCAATATCAATCTCACACATATTAACATAATCATTATAAAAGTTAGACTTATTGTATATTGAATCTCTATTTATATTTGCTTTTTCAGCTATTATATTTAACGCTGTTGATTTTCCAGAGCCATTTCCTCCATATAAAATGGTAATTGTATTAAAATCTATTCTTTCAAATTGATTTTTAGAGAAAATCTTAAATGGATAAAATGAATCGTAACAAGTTCTCTTTTCATCTAATATAAAATTATATTCTCTAACTTCATCAACAAATTTAAAACTATTTAAATATATCATAATTTCTCCTCTCCCTTATCAGTTTCCATTCATTTATTTTAAAACTTTCTCTAAGTAATATTCTTCATAATCTACAATATAAATTGCTCTTGTTTTTTTCTAATATAAACTAATTGTACTACAACTATCAAAATAATTATAAAAAAATAAACTTTTTAAAAGAAAAAACTACTAGGATTTTATTTGATTTATCCTAATAGCTTTCATAAATTATATTTATATACTCTCTATCTTACACCTATGCTCTTTAAGCTTTGAATCATAACATATAGCAACAGCTAAAACTTCATTATTTTCCTTCTTAAACTTTTGAACATATTCTTTTTCCCTAATTTGCTTTAATGCTACATCAACACTTTCATCTTTTTTCAACTCAACAATAAATGCTTTATCTGATTTTCTTCTTGGATGAAAAGTAAAGTCAGCATATCCTTTCCCCGTCTTTTCTTCTCTTTCAACTCTATAAGTATCTCTTGCACTTAAATATGCTAATGTTAGAACACATGATAAGCTATTTTCATCATTATATTGAAGGATTGGTATTTCTGAATTATGAATTTCATGTAGTATTCTTTCTACTGTTTTACTATCCTCATTAACTGTAGCTTTTAACATCTTCCTTGAATTATCTATAATTTCAGAAACATATCCGAAAGATTCATCTCTTAAAGCTTTTTCAAATTCTTTCATTAACTCTCTATTTGGTATTTTTAAATATCCATCATGGTAAGATAAGAATCCTAATACTATCATTGCTGAATAAATCTCTTCTTTAGTTCTTGGTTCTCTTTGACCGGCTCTAAACTCTTCATCAATAAATATATCTATCTCTTCACCAGATACCATTTCTATAACATCATCTCTAATTTCTAAAATGTTATATTTTAAATACTTTGCTACCTCATCCATAGCTCCTGTATTTGTCCAGTAACTCTCACAGTATCCATTTTGAAGCGCTTTTACTACAGATCTTGGATTATATATTTTATTTCCCTTAGTTGTTAAATAACCATTATACCAGTTTTCTAACTCTTTAAATTCAATTTCATCAGTTCTTTTGCATAAATTTAAAACTTCATTATTTGTAAATCCAAAAAATTCATCATAAATTCTATCCTTTAAGAAAGTATATTCATCAAACATATTTAAAGCTGAACCACTTGAATACTTTTTAATAGGTAATACACCAGTCATATATGCTAATGCAACATAAGGTTGATCCTTTAAAAGCTGTCTTATAAATTCTAAAAAGTCATTTTGCTTTTCTTCAAAAAGCTTATTACTAAAAATATAATCCCATTCATCAAATATAAAAACAAACTTATCTTTAGTTGCATTTAACATATGACTAATAGTATAGTAATCTTTTATTTCTAAGTCTGGATACATACCTTTTATATCATCTATTAGACCATTTTGTATTATACTCATATATTCATCATATGTTTTATTATTATCTGGTATTGTATTAAAACTTATATTTATTACATTATATTTATTTAAATTTTCTTCATAACTTTCAGCTTCTCTTATTTTAAGATTATCAAATATTTCTTTTGAATCTACAGCCTTTGAATAATATGCTCCTAACATATCTACAACTGATGACTTTCCAAATCTTCTAGGCCTTGTAACACATATATACTTATCGGAAGTCTCGATTACTTCATTTATTTTTTCTATTATTAAAGACTTGTCAACAAAGTATTTGCTTCTATATAAATTTTTATAATTTATTAATGGCTTATTTGAATTTAAATATATACCCACATTCTCTCTCCTATTATAATTAATATAGTTTAATTATAACCTAATTGCTATGTTAAATGAAATTATAATATATTTCATAATTTATATTATAAACTACTGTAAATTATTATTTTTATTTATGGTACAGTTCTCCGTATCAATTATAAGTGATATTTTTTCATTTCATTCTTATATGGATATTCTACATAATTATGGTGGTAAAATACAATTTTAGAAAACTTATTCTCACATTTGCTTGATTGAATACATTAAACTTACTAAATCTAAAATTTATAGTTTCACTTATAGTTTAATGTTATACCCATAATTAAATGTACTTTAATGCATTTAACCCTTTCTGAATCTTAAAGTGAAACCAGTTTCTGTAGAACTCTATTTATTTTTTTACTTTTATTCTCTTTTATGTTTATCTTTATACAAAGTATAAATAGGATATTCTTTAAATATTTCTTTTTCTTTTGAATCTAATAAATTAAAATTGTCTTCAAAGCTTTCATAATCTTCTAATAATATACAAATTGCACATACCATATTTTCATCAATATTTTCTTTAAATTTAATTTTATATAATTTATTTCTAGTTTCATGAGATAATTTCTTATTATTAAGTCTATATTCTACTTGAGCTTTATTAATTATTTCAATATCCTCATCTATATATCCTTTAAGAATATTTTCTAATTTTCTAATTAAAATAATGTACTCATTCTTGGGCTCTATATCCCAAGCTTTAATTAAAAATAGCATCATCTTATTATAATTTTCTGATGATATATCAGCTACATCTTGATTTATTGGTAGCAAAGACTTCATGATTAACTCTGAATTAAAGTTATGTGATATCAATATATTTTCATTAGCTACAACAAATCTACTGAGATTAGCTTGTCTATCTTCATATTTACTAACTATGCACATGTTAATTTTTTGAGAATACAAATCATAATAAAAAACATCATTATCAGATATTGTTTTTAGTAAAGCAATTTTATAATTCAAAAAACTTACTATAGCAAATTCTACATTCCTTACTCCATTAGTAAATCCATTATATTCCTTGACACTTAATAATAAATTTACAGCATTAAAATCTGACTCTTTAAAATCCTTTAATTTTACTGTAGTACAATCTATATTAAATCGATCACAAACCTTTAAAACATCTTCTATAAATTTCTTTTCATTTTTTAATTTCTCAATTCCTTCTTTTTCTTTTTTCGTAATTTTTACACCTTCAATTAGTAGGTTATTTAAAAAATATTTAAGTGTTTTATGTCTTTCTAATATAGTGTTTGTAGAAGCTAAAATAGTAATTTTTTTATTTGAAAGTAACTTTATTGTATCTCCAAACGTTATATACTCTTCACTTTTGCTATTCACATGTCTTGTGCAATTACAAAAATATCTCTCTTCATCTATATTTATAATATTATTTATTGGAATAGATATCTCATTAAATATTCCTTCAAATTTTACTGGCATTTTAATATTATGCTCATTAACACAATACGTGAAAAAATCTCCTTTTAATATATCCTCTAATCCATTTACTGCAAGCACTTTTATTTCTTTATCGAGTACTTTCTCTAATGGAATACTATTATTAATAGAATCTATACTTTGTATCTTTCTAGCTTCCTCAAAATATGTACATGAGGTTAGAAAGTTATCTCTATCATTTAGAATCCTATTAATATGTACATTCTTGCTTTTACTATTATCATCCATATTATCTAATATTTTTTTCAATTCAGATGGAATAAGTAGTTTATAGAATATTTTAGTTTCGTATTTACCATTATCATCAACCTTTATTTCTACTACAAAGTAAATTATTCCTCCATCATTTAAATATCCTTTAAGACACGTTTTAGATATAGGAAAAGAAATAAATTGATTACTAAATTTATTTACTTTCTTTGATTTTACCTGTACAGGTATTCTAAATAAAAAATCACTACTTTTTTCTGAGCCACTTTCTTTGTATACATAAATATATCCATCCCACATTGGTTCCTTATCGTTGTCTGAAATATATGATTGTACTTTTCCTTTTGTAGCAATTCTAAGCATACTATTTAATACTTCAATTGAAATCTGTTCTCTTTGCTTTTCACCATAAATACCCATCTATACTCATCCCCTTTGCTATCTTACTGTAATACAACTTACATTATACCCCAAATCAAACTACATCGTATTAATTATATAGCGCTTTATTTATGAATTTAATCTGTATATAATTAGTGCAATTTTATCGTGTATTATTTATTCTTGACACAATTAAATTGATTTTTAAACTCTAATATTTTTCTAGATGTATTTCTTTAAAATCACTAAAACATCTATTTACATTTTTATAGCTTGAATAATGTATTTCTGTATGTTCCTATTTATCTTATATTAAAAAGTAGATTTATAATACCATATCTAATATCAACTATAGCATTTTATATAAAAATTGTATATTAAAACTACTACTTCTTATTACTTATGATATGGTAATTTCCACCTATAAAAATAGTCTTAGACTAGTTATATAAATACCTAAGACTATAAACTGCACTTATATAGTACTGTTCGTACCAGATTATTCTAAATACATAAAAACACCATCAGCAATTTTACCAATGGTGTCTTTAATTTAATAATACTATTAAATATCTCTTCTAAAATATTTCCCTTCAAAATCAACCATTTCAACCAATTCATAAGCTTCTTTCCTAGCCTCCTGAACAGTTCTACCTCTTCCAACAACAGATAACACTCTTCCTCCACTAGTTCTTAAAACTCCATCTTCAAGTTGTGCTCCAGCTAAGAACACCTTGTCCTTAATGCTCTCATCAATAGTTATTTCAAATCCCTTTTCAAAAGTTCCTGGATATCCTTTAGAAGCTAAAACTACATTAACGCAAGCTCCATCATACCACTTAACTTCAACTTCATGTAATCTACTATCTAAAGCTGCTTCCACTAAATCAACTAAATCACTTTCCATTAAAGTTAAAACTGATTGAGTTTCAGGATCACCCATTCTTACATTATACTCTAAAAGATAAGTTCCCTTCTTAGTTATCATTAAACCAAAGAATATAATTCCCTTAAAATCAAATCCTTCTTCTTGAATTCCCTTTAAAGTATTAGCAACTATATTTTCTTCAAAATCTCTCATTACATCATCAGTAACAAATGGATTTGGTGCTAAAACTCCCATACCACCAGTATTGGGGCCTTTATCTCCATCAAAAATTTGCTTGTGATCTTTTCCTGAAATAAAAGGTATTAAAGTTTTACCATCAGTAATTGAAAGAATTGAAGCTTCTACACCTTCAAGGAACTCTTCAATAACAACCTTTTGTCCTGCTCCCTTGAAGATATCAGAAATCATAAAATCATCAATTGTTTTCATAGCTTCTTCTTTAGTTGCTGCAATTACAACACCTTTTCCAGCAGCTAATCCATCAGCCTTAATAACTATTGGATATTCACAGTTTTCTAAATAAGCTTTAGCTTCTTCACATTTTGTAAAAGTTCCATATTGAGCAGTTCTAACTCCATACTTTTTCATAAAATCCTTAGAAAAAGCTTTACTTCCTTCTAATTGAGCTCCTCTAGCATCTGGCCCAAAACATCTAAGTCCTGCTGTTTTAAACTTATCTGTTATGCCTTTTGTTAATGGATCTTCTGGCCCAACAAATGTTAAATCTATATTATTTTCTCTTGCAAATACTACTAATTCATCTATATCAGTAATATTAATATTTTCACACTTATTTTCAATTGCAGTTCCACCATTACCAGGTGCTACAAATATCTTACTAACCTTTTCACTCTTAGCTAATTTCCAAGCAATAGCATGCTCTCTTCCACCAGAACCAACTAATAATATTTTCATACTAAAATCCCTCACTTAATCTAATTTATACTTTCTAAAGTTTAGTTCCTATTTCAATCTTATATAATAAAGTAGCAAAAACATTAACTATTAGGTGTTATATTAATAACACTTTAAACACTAGTTATAAAAAATAGATTATTAAATCGGAGAGAATATTTGTAATAAGCCTTAGAATTTAATAATTGATGGAGCAAAATTTGTGTTAAGTGAAGTTCTAAATCTTGATTTAGTTAACTGAACTTACTCCATTGAACGATAGTGAAATGTGAGTTTCATTTTAAAGGAAACATCATCTCCTAACGTCGAGATGTAAGTTCGATTGACAAAATTAAAATTTTAAATCTTACTTAAGCGAAGCAAGTTTTGAAACTTTAGCAAATTTTACGAAATCAATTATATAAATTCTTGGCGAAATTACAACAATTCTCGGAGATTTGATAATCTATTTTTTTATCACTCTAGTGTTTAAAGTGACGAACTCCTGTAAATACCATGGCAATTCCATGTTCGTTGCAAGCATCAATTGATTCTTGGTCTCTCATTGAACCACCTGGTTGAATTATTGCTTTAATTCCATATTTAGAACACTCATCAACTATATCTCTAAATGGGAAGAATGCATCTGAAGCTAGTATAGTAGCTCCCTCACCTCTTCTTAAAGCATCCATTGTTGGCCAAATTCTATTAACTTGTCCACCACCAATTCCTACAGCAACACCATCTTTAACTGTAACTATGGCATTTGATTTAACATATTTAACAACCTTCATACCAAATACTAAATCTTTCATTTCAGCTTCAGTTGGAGCTTTTTCTGTAACAACCTTTAACTCATCTAAAAGCTTAGTATCTTCTTCTTGAACTAAGATTCCTCCATCAACAGTTACCATAAACTTCTTATCACATGGCTTAACGTTACACTTAATAACTCTTAAGTTCTTCTTACTTCTTAAAACTTCTAAAGCATCTTCATCAAAATCTGGTGCTGCAACTACTTCTAAGAATATTTTCACCATTTCTTCTGCTGTAGCTTTATCAATCTTCTTGTTAATAGCAACTATTCCACCAAAGATTGAAGTTGGATCTACATCGTGTGCTTTAGTGTAAGCTTCTACCGTAGTCTCACCTATTGCAACACCACATGGAGTATTATGTTTTAATGCACAGCAAGCTGTTTCTTCAAATTCATTAGCAACTTTCCATGCTATATCTAAGTCCTTAATATTATTATAAGAAAGCTCTTTACCATTTAATATTTCAAAATCATTCATACCACCATCAAATTCATTTGAAACATAGTATGCAGCACTTTGATGTGGATTTTCACCATATCTTAAGCTTTGCTTCTTCTTGTATGAAATTGAAAGATATTCTGGATATTCTTCTTCATCACTTAACATGAAGTTAGAAATTGCTGCATCATATGCACTCATTAAATTAAATACTTTACCAGCTAATTTCTTTCTTAGCTTATAGCTAACATCTCCTGTTTCTTTAATTTCAGCTATTACAGCTTCGTAATCAGAAGCTTCACTTATAACAACAACATCTTGGAAGTTCTTAGCCGCTGCTCTGAGCATTGTTGGTCCACCAATATCTATAAATTCAACTTTTTCTTCAAAGCTTAAATCTTCTCTTACTTTTTCAAAGAAAGGATATAAATTAACTATAACCATATCTATAGTTTCAATATTTCTTTCTTTTATAGTGTTCATATGTTCTTCATTATCTCTTATAGCAAGTATTCCTGCATGAATAATTGGATGAAGAGTTTTAACTCTTCCATCTAGCATTTCTGGAAAATTAGTAACTTCATTAACCTCTGTTACTGCAACTCCATTTTCTTTTAAGTGCTTATAAGTACCTCCTGTTGAAATAACCTCAACTCCGTTTTCTGCTAAAAATTTTGAAAAATCTAAAATTCCAGTCTTATCAAATACACTAATTAATGCTCTTTTAATCATGTAAAAATCCTCCCTATTTTAAAATATTTACTCTTCCGTCTATAATCTCAATTTTACCTTTACTTATTAAATCAATTGCTTTAGGTAATAATTTATGCTCTTCTACTAATACTCTCTTTTGAATATCTTCTGCAGTATCTTCAAAATATACTGGAACTACTTCTTGAAGTATTATTGCTCCACCATCTACTTCTTCATTTACAAAGTGAACTGTACATCCAGTAAATCTAACCCCTGAGTTTTTTACTGCATTATGTACATGCATTCCATACATTTTATCTCCACAAAAACTTGGTATAAGTGAAGGATGAATATTTATTATTTTATCTTTAAATTCTCTTAATATTTCACCATCTAATATTGAAAGATAACCAGCTAAAACTATTAAATCAACTTTGCCCCTAGTTAATTCTAATATCTTATTAGAAGTTTCATTTCCATACTCTTTTCTTGAAACAACATATGTAGGAACTCCAGCATTTTTAGCTCTTTCTAAACCATAAATACATTCCTTACTTCCAATAACCATTTCAACTTTAAAAGTCTCTTGTCCATAATCTAAGATTGATTGGAGGTTTGACCCTCCACCAGATACAAGTACTGCTACTTTAAGCAAACTCCTTCACCTCCAGCTGTTACTACACCAATTTCATAAGCCTTTTCACCTAATTCAATAAGCTCTTTAATAACAGCATCAACATCTTTTTCATCAACACATAATACAAAACCAATCCCCATATTGAATGTATTATACATATGATCTCTATTTACACCTTTATTAATCATATCTTCAAATATTGCTGGTAATGGATAACTATCTTTGTTTATTTCTGCAGTTAATTCTGAACCATTAAACATTCTTGGAACATTTTCAATAAATCCTCCACCAGTTATATGAGACATACCTTTAATATCAAACTTTTCAATTAAACTTAATATTGGTTTAACATATATCTTAGTTGGAGTAATTAATGTCTTCCAAACCTCTTCTCCATTAAATTCTTCATTTAAATCTGTATATAATTTTCTAACTAAAGAAAATCCATTTGAATGTACTCCTGAAGAAGCAATACCAATTAGCTTATCTCCTGGTTTAATATTTTTTCCGTTGATTATTTTATCTTTATCTACAATACCTACTGCAAATCCTGCAATATCATATTCTCCCTCTTTATAGAAGCCTGGCATTTCTGCTGTTTCTCCCCCAACTAAAGCACAATCTGACTGAACACAACCATCAGAAACACCTTTAACTAAATCAGCAGCAACTTCTGCTTCAAGCTTTCCACAAGCTATATAATCCAAGAAAAATAATGGCTTTGCTCCATGACATAAAATATCATTTACACACATAGCTACACAGTCGATACCAACTGTATCATATTTCTTAGTTTTAAATGCTAATTCAAGCTTAGTTCCAACACCATCTGTACCAGAAACTAAAACAGGTTTTTTATATCCTCCTGGTAACTCAACCATTCCAGCAAAGCTTCCAAGACCATTTAACACATATTCACTCATTGTTCTTTGTGCATATTCCTTTATAAGCTTTACTGACTTATAACCTTCTTCTATATTAACTCCAGCATCTTTATAAGTTATCATTTAAATTCCCTACCTTTCAGTTTCTATTGGTGTTGCAACTGGATATACTCCATTAAAGCATCCTACACAATATCCTTGATTTGCATTAAAGCATTTGTACATACCATCCATAGTTAAATACCCTAAAGAATCACAACCAATTATTTCTCTTATTTCTTCTAATGAATGATTTGCCCCAATAAGCTCTTTTCTATAAGGAGTGTCAATTCCAAAATAACATGGATATTGAACTACTGGTGATGCTACTAAGAAGTGAACTTCTTTTGCTCCAGCCCTTCTTAAAGATTCAACTAAATGTTTTGAAGTAGTTCCTCTTACTATTGAATCATCTATAAGAATAACTCTCTTATCTTTAATATTTACTTTTAAAGGATTTAATTTAACAGCTACTGCTCTTTCTCTAACTTCTTGAGAAGGAGTTATAAATGTTCTTCCTACATATCTATTCTTTACAAATCCAGTATCATAAGGAATTCCTGATGCCTTAGCATATCCTATTGCTGCTGGTATACCTGAGTCTGGAACAGCAACAACTACATCCGCATCAATTGGATTTTCTCTATATAATTGTTCTCCTGCTCTAACTCTTGATTCATGAACATCTAATCCATCTATTATTGAGTCTGGTCTAGCAAAATATATATATTCAAATGCACAAGTTTGGCATTGAGTATTTTCAGAATATCTATATGAATTTATTCCACTTTCATCAATTACTATAATTTCACCAGGTTCAATATCTCTAACTAATTCTGCACCAATTGCATCTAAAGCACAGCTTTCAGAAGTTAAAATATACCCTTCTTCAATTCTTCCTAAGCAAAGAGGTCTAATTCCATGCGGGTCCCTTACACCTATAAGTTTATTTTCAGTTAAAATAACCATTGCAAATGATCCTCTAACAGCTTGAATAGCATCTAACACCGCTCTTTCAACACCTTTTTTAGCACCTCTTGCAATTAAATTAGCAATTACTTCTGAATCTATTGATGTATGGAATACATGTCCTCCATCCTCTAATAACTCTCTAATAACATCTGCATTAACTAAAGTTCCATTGTGTGCCATAGCTATTGGCCCTAATTTTGTTTTACTTAGTAATGGTTGTGCATTTTCAATTCTAGTATCTCCACTTGTTGAATATCTAACATGTCCAATTGCTGTAAAACCTTTTAAAGAATTTATATCTTCTTGAGAAAATGCTTCTGTAATAAGCCCCATTCCCTTTTTTATATTTATCTCTTCACCATTAGCAACAGCTATACCTGCACTTTCTTGTCCTCTATGTTGAAGTGCATATAACCCATAGTAAGTTATAGATGCTACATCTAATTCTTTATTAGAATAAACACCAAATACTCCACATTCATCTTTAAATTTATCATTACTTGGATCCATTATTATATTGTCTAACTTTGGATTCATATTTTATAACCCCCGATTAATCAGTTTTTGAGTGGCAAATGACAAGTTTCAATATTACTATTCCTGTATTCTCTTTAATATTTCAACATAGGCATCTTTAACATTACCAAGATCTCTTCTGAATCTATCTTTATCTAACTTTTCTCCAGTTGTTGCATCCCAAAATCTACATGTATCTGGTGAAATTTCATCTGCTAAAACTATATCTCCGTTATATCTACCAAATTCTAATTTAAAATCTATTAATCTTATATTAGATTTTAAGAACATATCCTTTAAAATATCGTTAATTTTTGATGTTAAAGCATAAATTTTTTCTAACTCTTCAAAAGTTGTTGCTCCAATACCAACTGCATGATAATCATTTATTAATGGGTCTCCTAGAGAATCATCTTTGTATGATAATTCAAATACTGTTGTTTTAAGTTCAGTTCCTTCCTCTAAGCCTAATCTTTTAGCCATAGAACCAGCAGCAACATTTCTTACTATTACTTCTAATGGAACTATTTCAACCTTTTTACATAATTGTTCTCTATCATTTAGTTTTTCAATAAAGTGAGTTGGAACTCCCTTTTTGTTTAACATTTCAAATAACATTGAAGTAATTGCATTGTTTAAAACACCTTTATCTTCGATTTGCCCTTTCTTTTCTCCATTAAAAGCAGTTGCATCATCTTTGTAATAAACTATTACTTCATCAGCCTTATCTGTAGCATATATTTTCTTTGCTTTACCTTCATACATCATTTCTAATTTTTCCATTATAAATCCACTCCCTCACCATTTTCAGATATAAATTTTTCTTTCATATTTTTTCTATATTCAACTAATTTAGTTTTTAATTCTTTATCTCCAACTGCTAACATTTGTACTGCAAGCATTCCAGCATTATAAGCATTATTTATTCCAACTGTTGCAACTGGAATAGATTTTGGCATTTGAACTATTGAAAATAATGCATCTAATCCTTCTATTGCACCTTTACATGGAACTCCTATAACTGGCATTGTTGTTTGAGAAGCAATTACTCCTGGTAAATGTGCCGCAAGTCCTGCTCCTGCTATTACAACTTCACACCCTTGCGATTCTACTTCTCTTAAAGTTTCTTCTAACTTTTCAGGAACTCTATGAGCAGATAAAACAAATGCTTTATACTCAACCCCAAATTCCTTTAAGCAGTTAGCTGCTCCTCTCATTATTTCTGTATCAGATTTAGATCCAAAAAATATTGCAACCTTCATTTTAAAATCACCCTTTCTTTAGTTACAAGTGACTAGTGGAGAGTGATAAATTAATGTCAAAACACATTAAGATGTTTCATAAAATATATATTTTCCAAACTCATCACTCACTTAATTTATTCTTTAACTTGCCACTGTTCACTTGAAGCTTGTCACTATTTGAAGTATTTTACTCCTGATTCGAAAATCTTTTGATCAAAGTTTCCTGGTACATTCTTATAAAGATTATCTCCAATTCTTTCAGAGTGACCCATCTTACCAAGAACTCTACCATCAGGACTTGTTATACCTTCTATTCCTAGCATTGATCCATTTGGATTAAATGGCATATCTAATGCTATATTTCCTTTATTATCAACGTATTGAGTTGCTACTTGTCCATTTTCTATTAATTGTTTTAATAGCTTTTCTGGAGCAACAAATCTTCCTTCTCCATGTGAAATTGCTACATTGTGTATATCCCCTAGTTCAACTCCACTAAACCATGGTGATTTTTTAGAAACAATCTTAGTTTTAATTATTGAACTCATATGTCTATTAATTTCGTTATAAGTTAATGTAGCCATCTCTTCTTCAATATCAACTATTTCACCATAAGGAACTAATCCTAATTTAATTAATGCCTGGAAGCCATTACAAATACCTAACATTAATCCATCTCTATTCTTTAATAAATCCATAACAGCATCTTTAATTCTTTCATTTCTAAATACTGTTGAAATAAATTTACCTGATCCATCTGGTTCATCTCCTGCAGAAAATCCACCTGGTAACATTATTATTTGACTTTCTCTAATTTGCTTTTCTAGATTTTCAATTGATTCTACAAAAGCATCATTAGAGTAATTTCTAAATACTAAAGTTTCTGTTTCAGCCCCAGCATTTCTAAATACTCTTTCACAATCATATTCACAGTTTGTTCCTGGGAATACTGGAATTATTACTTTAGGTTTAGCAACCTTTATAATAGGTGATTTAATATTTGATTCATTATATAAAACCTCTTTTACAGTTTCATTTTTATCAGTAGTTTTAATCTTAAATACTTTTGATAACTTTTCTTCATAAGCTTCTACTAAAGCATTTAGTTTTAAATCTAAATCATACTCTTCTGAAACTATTACTTCATCTTTAACTGTGCATCCTATTGCCTTGTAAGCGCATCCTTCAAACTCTACATCTATATTTACATCCTGCTTTACTTCTAAAACTAAACTTCCATAGTTTAAACCAAAAAGCTCTTCCTTAGTTAGATTATAGAATTTAACCCCAATTTTATTTCCGAAAGCCATCTTAGAAAGTGTCTCTGAAACTCCACCAAACTTAACTGATGATGCTGATATTACTTTTCCTTCTAAAATAAGCTCATGTAATTTTTCTAAATTCTTTTTATATTGTTCTATCTTTAATGTATAATCTTCATTTCTTTCAGCTATTAAAAATACTAGCTTTGAACCGATTTCTTTAAACTCTGCCGAAATTATATTTTTTGCTTTTTCAACTCCAACTGCAAAAGCCACTAATGTTGGAGGAACATCTAAACTGCCAAAACTTCCAGACATTGAGTCCTTACCACCAATTGCAGGTATACCTAAATCCATTTGTGCTTGGTATGCTCCTAATAATGCAGCAAATGGTTTACCCCATCTTTCTGGATTCTTACCTAGTTTTTCAAAATATTCTTGAAGAGTTAATCTTGCTTTTCTATAGTCTCCACCAACAGCTGCAAGCTTTGTAACTGCTTCTATTATTGAGTAATATGCCATATGGTATGGGCTCCAAACTCCTAATTCTGGATTAAATCCATAACTCATTATTGTTGCCTCTTTGCTTACTCCATCTAATACCGGAATTTTAGCAACCATTGCTTCTTGCTCTGTTGCTGAATCCTTACCACCATATGGCATAAGAACTGTTCCTCCACCTATTGTTGAGTCAAATCTTTCAACTAATCCTTTTTGTGATGCCACATTTAATTTCTTTAAGTTATTTATCCACTCTTCTTTAACATTTACTTCTCCAACTGCTAAAGGATATTCATCTGGCAACTTAACTTCTATATTAGTTACTTGTCTTGCTCCATTTGTATCTAAGAAGCTTCTCTTCAAGTTAACTATTTCCTTACCTCTCCAATACATTCTTAATCTTTCTGTATCAGTAACTTCTGCAACAACAACAGCTTCTAAATTTTCTAAGTTAGATAATTCTATAAATCTATCTACATTTTCTTTATTAACTACTACTGCCATTCTTTCTTGTGATTCAGAAATTGCAATTTCAGTTCCATCTAAGCCTTCATACTTTTTAGGAACCTTATCTAAATTAATATCTAATCCTCTAGTTAATTCCCCAATTGCAACTGAAACTCCACCAGCTCCAAAGTCATTACATCTTTTAATCATCTTAGCAACTTCAGAATTTCTAAATAATCTTTGTATCTTTCTTTCTGTTGGAGCATTTCCCTTTTGAACTTCAGCTCCACATTGATTTATTGAATCTTCAGTATGCTCCTTTGATGAACCTGTAGCTCCACCAACACCATCTCTACCTGTTCTTCCTCCAAGAAGAATTACTATATCACCAGCTTTAGGTTCTTCTCTTACTACATTTTCTTTTGGTGCTGCTGCTATAACTGCACCAACTTCCATTCTTTTTGCTACATAATTGGGATGATAAACTTCTGAAACTTGTCCAGTTGCTAAACCTATTTGATTTCCATATGAACTATATCCATGTGCCGCTCCTAATGTAATAGTTCTTTGTGGTAATTTCCCTTTAACTGTATCTTCAACAGGTACTGTTGGATCTGCTGCGCCAGTAACTCTCATTGCTTGATATACATATGTTCTACCTGAAAGTGGATCTCTTATAGCTCCTCCTAAACAAGTTGCTGCTCCACCAAAAGGTTCAATTTCAGTAGGATGATTGTGTGTTTCATTTTTAAACATCACTAAGTATTCTTCATTTCCATTATCTGTTTCTATGTTAACTTTTATTGAACAAGCATTTATTTCTTCAGAAATATCTAAATCCTCTAACATTCCTCTTTTTCTCATTTCTTTCATAGTAATAACTGCTATGTCCATTAATGTTTCGTCTCTATTAGTCTCTCCATAAACGAAGTTTCTTGATTTTAGATATGCTTCATATGATTTTTGTGCTGCATTATTTAATTCACCTATTTCAAAAGTTACATCTTCAATTGCAGTACTAAAAGTTGTATGTCTACAGTGATCAGACCAATAAGTATCTATTACTTTTATTTCAGTAATAGTTGGTGTTCTATCTTCACCTTTAAAATAATCTCTTATCATTAATAAATCATCCACACTCATTGCTAACCCTAATTCTTTGTGGAATTCTTCTATTTGACTTCTATCTTTACTAACAAAATCATGAAGTACCTCTACATCGTTAGGCTCTGCTAATTTTGAAAAAAGCTCAATATTATCTATTGCTACTTCTCTAGAATCTACTGGATTTATATAATATCCTTTAATTTTTTCTATATCTTCTTTGCTTAAATCACCTTTTAAAACTATTACCTTAGCTGATTTAACTTCTACTGGTTCTTTAGCTCCTAATAATCCTATACATTCAGAAGCTGAATCTGCTCTTTGATCATACTGACCTGGTAAAAACTCAACTGCAAATGCAATCTCATCTTCATTAACTGGAAGAGTTCCCTCATATAAATTATCTACTGTCTTTTCAGCAAATATTGTATATAACGAGTTTTTATAGTAATCTTCTTCTATTTCACCTAATATATATTTATTTATAACCCTTACTTCTTTAAGATTATTTATTCTAAGATTACTTTTAAAGTCTTCCATAAGACTTTTAGCCTCAACATTGAAGCCTTTCTTTTTTTCAACAAAAATGCATTTAAACCCTAACATAATCTACCTCCATAACTCCACCAATAAAATACGAACATTTTTATTATTTATACACCAAACTTTCGCCTTAATTAGATTTTACCAATCCTTTTTCTCCCTGTCAACATTCTTTGTTTATTTTTTATAATTATTCGTCATATATAACGAATATTATTTTAATTAATAAAATTTATATTCGATTAATTTCGACTTTTCACGTTCATTTTCCTATTATTGTATTTTTTTAAAATAATTTTATTATTCCCCAATCTACTTTTAATATTTGATTAAATTGTTATATTAAGAAAACAATATATTATTTTCTATTTAAAGTATTAATAAAAAGAAAATTAGTAATACTATAAATAAATTGTATTATTTATCTGTTTTACTAACTTTATAAATTAAGGAGTGAATCAAATGAGACTTCCTAATCATATTGGAATAATTCCAGATGGAAATAGGCGCTGGGCTGAAAATAACGGCCTAACTAAAGAAAAAGGTTATAACTTAGGAATAAATCCTGGTTTATTATTATTTAAACTTTGTCAAAAATTAGGTATTAAAGAAATTACCTATTACGGCTTTACAACAGATAATACTAAAAGACCAGCTAATCAAAAAGAAGCATTTACACAAGCTTGTATAGATGCTGTAAAATTACTTTCTCATGAAGATGCCGAGTTATTAGTTATTGGGAATACAGAGTCACCATGCTTTCCCACAGAATTATTACCCTTTACTAAAAGAAAAACATTTGGTAAAGGTGGAATAAAAGTAAATTTCTTAGTAAACTACGGATGGGAATGGGATTTAAATTTATCAAGAAAAACAAATAATAAAAGAAAAAATTTAGATTTAGCTTTACAATCAAAAGATATATCTAGAATAGATTTAATAATACGTTGGGGAGGAAGAAGAAGATTAAGTGGTTTTTTACCAATACAATCTGTTTACTCAGATTTTTATGTAGTTAATGATTATTGGCCCGATTTTAAACCTCAGCATGTTTATGATGCATTAGAATGGTATGCAACCCAAGATATAACATTAGGTGGCTAAAATTTCATCTAATAATATTACTTTGAATAAAATTATAATTTATAATCACATTAATAAAAGAAGAGATTGTATCAAAATTTATAATACTATATTTCGATACAATCTCTATTCTAACTTTTATTATTTTGGTGTATTATCAGATTTTTTCTTTCTAGTAAACATGAATACCCCACCTGTAACAACTAAAGCAGCTCCTACTATTAATATATAAACAGCATTGGTTCCACCTGTTTTTGGAAGCTTTGAATTTGATGTTGTTTTTCCATCCTCTTTATTATTACTTCCATTATTAGTTGCACTATTTGTGCTATCATTTGATGCTATTTCTAATGCTGAAATTGCAATATTTAAATTTTCTTCAGCCTTTGCAACTTCTTCTTCTGTTGCATCTTCATTTTCCATCACTTTATTAGCCTCTTCCACTGCCTTTTCAACATAACTCCAACTTTCCTTTGTATACTTACTAGAGTCTAAAGATTGTACTTTTTTGATTAACTCATTTAAAGCATCTTTATTTGGCTTTAATCTTAATTCTAAGAATGTTCTTAACAAGTTATCATAAGATTTTGAGACTTCTTCTGCTGAAGCATTTTCATCAGCAGCTACTGCTTTTGATTCTTCTAAAACTGTAGCTAACTTTTCCCAAGTTTTTGCTATATAATTACTTGAGTCTAGCCTTTCAATTTTCTCTATTAAACTTATTAATTGAGTTTTATCTCCGTTACCTTCTGTTGGTGGAACCTCTTCATCTCTAATTATAAATCTTGCACTTGCAGGTATTAATGAAGCATTTCCCGCCTTATCTATAGCTACTATTTTAACTGTATATTTAACGCCTTCATCTAGTCCCTCAAGTATATAGTTTAATCCTTCTACTTCAGCCTTAAAAGTTCCATTTACATAAACTTTATATCCAACTACTCCAATATTATCAGTTGCTTCACTCCATGAAACTTTAGCACTTGTCTTTGAAGTAACTTCTACAGATACTTCTTCTATATTGCTTGGTCTCTCTATATCTACAGCTGATTCTGTTTTTACAGTTATAGCTTCAAATGCTGTTGCTTTTCCAGCTTCATTTACAGCCTTAACAGTAAAGTTATATTCAGTATCTGCAGTTAACTCATTAACTCTATAGTAATTATTAGCTGTTTCACCAACCTTAGTTTCACCTTTATAAACTTCATAGATTGATGCTCCATCTATTGAAGGCCATGTAAGAACTAATGTCTTACTTTCAACTCCAATTGCTTCAACCTTAGCACTACTTGGAATTTCTGGTCCCTGTGCTTCTTGAGCTACTAATCCATTTGCTTTTTCTTTAAGTTCTGCTAAAGCACTTGTTACATTTTCATCTGTTGAATTATCATCATTCATAACTTCTACAGCTTTATCATATGCAGCTTTAAATTCACTCCATGTTTCTTCTGTATAGTTAGCTTCAACTTTATTACTTTGTTCTTCTATTTCTGTTTGTAATTCTGATTTATCAACTATATTACCATTAATAGCTTTAAATACCTTAAAGTAATCTAAGTTAACTTTAGTTTTTCCATCCCTATCTACAGCCTTCATAAATATAGTGTGTTCACCATTTTCTAATCCCTTAAATTCTGCAACTAATTGTTGGTCATCACCAGAACCACTTCCATCTAATGAAAAGTTTCCTTTAGCTTCACCATCTATTGAAATATCGAAGCTTGAGAAGTCTGAATGCTTTTGAGAGTAAACTGCTATTCCTGTTCCAGTGAATTTATAAGTTATCGTTTCACCTGTAGTAGCTTCTGTTTTAGTTCCACCATGATGTCTATTGGATTCACCATTCCAAACTTTCCAGTTTCCATCCCATTCTATATTAGGGTTTTTAGTATTATCCATATATCCATCTTCAACTATAATTTCTTCAGCTGTTACTGTTGGAAGTACTACCTTTATAGTAATTGAACCACTTACAGAATCATCTTCTTTAGATGTAGCTGTTACTGTAACAGTTCCATTAATATTTTTAGTTGTTAATAATCCATTTTCATCAATAGTTGCAATATTAGAATCATTTACTGACCATGTTACTTCCTTATTGCTTACTTCACTTGGAAGAACTGTAGCAACCATTTGAACTGAACTATTTTCTTTACTTATAGTTGTTATTCCAGACTTAGTTCTAACTGAAACTGAAGTTGGCTTAACAGATGAAGTGTCTAATACTTTAAATGCATCAAACTCTACCTTTGTTTTTGATGCAGCATCAACCTTTGTATTAGTTGCTTTAACGACTATTGTATGCTTACCATATTCTAAGTCCTCATTAGAATATACAACCTCTTGTCTTTTAGCAGTTGAACTATATGTGCTAACTTTACCTTGGCTAACACCGTCAATAATAATTTCTAGCTCACCTCTATCATAATTAGTACAGCTAATTACTTCAATTCCTGTACCAACGAATGTTAAAGTAGCTGTTTCTCCACCAACTGGATTTTCAATAAACTTAATTGTTCCTGCATGATTTGTATTTTCACTCCAATCACTCCAGCTACCAGAGTAAACAATACGCGAATCCCTATCATCAATATATCCAGCCATATTTCTTAAATCATTTACTTTTACAGCTTCAGATACTTTTGTTTCTTTTCCACTAATATTTGCAGAAACCATATAATTAAATGAACCTAATATATCTTGTGCATTAGTATCCTTAAAGCTTACTTCTTTAATATCTTTTGCTACAGTTATAACATCACCTTTATCAATTTGACGATATACATTATAAGTAACATCATCACCTTCTATAGCATTCCATTCTAAGTTTACAGAATTACTTTCTATTCTTTCTGCAACTAATCCAGTAGGTGCATCTAAAAGCTTTTCACCAACAGGAATTTCAGTTATAGTATAAGTTTCTCCTACTTCTGTATTAAACGAAATCTTATCTTCTTCAACTATTGTAAACTCTACATTTTCTCCCTTAGAGTTAGTTACTGTAGCAAGATTTAATCCATCATATTTAACTACAGCTTCTCCACCATTGTTAGATTTAATAGTTAATTCATAAGCTTTTCCATTTGACCATTTTGCACCAACTTCAAAGTTTCCTCTTGCAAGTAATCCAGCATATGAGCCATCATCCCATACATCTGGAAGTGCAGGTAAAAAGTTTATATATCCCATGTTGCTTTGCATTAACATTTCAGCTATTCCTGCTGTTGCCCCAAAGTTACCATCTATTTGGAAAGGTGGATGTGCATCCCAAAGATTAGAGTAAGTACCACCTCCATTAGCTTGTCCTGTTCCAACTCTCTTTAATTGCTTAGTTAATAATTCATAAGCCTTATTTCCTTGACCTGCTCTAGCCCAAGAATTTATTCTTTGTCCCATTCCCCATCCAGTAGATTCATCTGTTCTATTATTTAATGATACTAAAGCAGCCTCTAGAAGTTCTGGAGTTTCAACTGAAATAGAATCTCCTGGGAATAATCCTAAAAGATGAGACATATGTCTATGATTATATCCTTCACTTTTAATACTATTTAAAGTAGTTTCTTCATACCACTCTTTAATTTGACCATCATCACCAATTTGAATTGGATCTAATTTAGATTGAGTGTCTTTCCACTTTTCAACCTTATCTGCATCAACACCTAAATCTTCTGCAGCTTTGATTGTATCTTCATATAATTGCCATATTAAAGTTTGCTCATATGTGTTACCAACTGTTCTTGGCCCATGTTCTGGAGAATATGTTGGTGATGAAACCATTCTTTGTTGAACTTCATCCCATACTAACATATTTTCATATAAGTTAACTTCTTCTTTCATAATTGGGTAAATAACATCTCTCATATACTCAATATCACCAGTATATTCATACATTTCCCAAACATTTTGTAATATCCATGGCACTGCTGCTGGAGACCATCCCCAATCAAAAAGCCATCCTGGACAAGTCCATCCAAATGGAGTATTTTGAGTATGAGCCATAAATCCATTAGCTTCAATATATTCTCCATTTTCATCCTTAGCACTTTCTACTCCAGCATAAATTCTTGCTGTTTCACGTCCTGGCTCTCTTAGTGAATCAATATAATTAACTAGAGGAGTAGCACATTCAGCCATATTTGTAGAATAAGTTGGCCAATAATTCATTTGAAGATTTACATTCATATGATAATCTGAACTCCAAGCAGGTTTATTATTATTATTCCAAACCCCTTGTAAGTTAGATGGAAGTTGTGAATCCTCTCTTGAAGATGCAATAGTTAAATATCTTCCATATTGGAAGAACATTACCTCAAGAGCTCTTCTAGCATCTTCAGAAACTGTATTGTTTCCATATCCACTTAAAAGCTCATCTGTTGGAATATTAGGTAATGCTTGTCCTAAATCTAAATCAACTCTATCAAAAATACTTTTATAATCAGATACATGATCAGCTTTTACTTCATCATAACTTTTCTTAACTACTTCTGAAATAACCTCTTCAACACGAGCATTTAGTTCATCTTCAGTTTCTCCAGTTCGATAAATTGGATAATCATTTTTATAATCTGTAGCTGCTGATATATAAATTGTTGCGGAAGTTGCTTCTTCTACTGTTAATTTATTATTACCTTCAATTATATTTCCACTATCACTTATAACTTTTAATTGTGAATTATATTTTAATTGATTATCAGATACTTGTCCTTTTAATGTAATAGTATCATCTTCTACTATTGTTGTTGCACCTTGTTTAGATGGAAAACTTACATCAAAGTTAAGCTTTTCATTACCATCTGCTTCAACTCTTATAACCATAACATCATCAGGATGACTTACAAAATATTCTCTAGTATATTTTGTATCTCCTTCAGTATAATTTACAGATGAAATTGCAGTTTTTAAATCAAGATCACGCATATAATTCTTAACATTATTCTTATTAATATCTTTAAAGTTAAGATTTATTTCTCCCCATGCTTGATAAGCTCCATAACCTTTGTCTGTTCCAACTAATTCATTACATAACTTACTAGCTTTAGCATTTCCCTCTTCAGTATGAAGTGCAAATAGCTCTCTAATTTCTTTCAATACCTCAGACATTGCTCTACCATCACTAGCTGTTTCTAAATTACCACCATTATAATCTTTACGACTTTCACTTGGTCCCCCTGTCCAAAGTGTTTTTTCATTAAATGTTATACGCTCATTAATAATTTCTCCATATACATTTCCACCAATATCACCATTCCCTATTGGTAAAGTATACTCTTGCCACATATTATCTTCAGTCAGATTTTCAGCACCCTTGGAAGCTGGCTTTGTATACCACAATTTTAAATCGTTTTCATCAGTCTTATAATTTTCATATGAATTTCCTTCTGCAAATGCTGTCTGACATAAAGATGTAACCATTATTGTAGATAGCACTGTTGCTAAAATTCTTTTTCCTTTTTTTCTCATAAAGTTCCCCCATTTTCTATAAAAATTTTAATTTCTTAATCTAAAATATCCCTCCTTTATATTTCTTTTTTCTTTAAATTCATCGATTCTTTTTATGAATAAACTACATCTCACCTTTGTTATTTTGCTATATCTTTCTATATACCTTTATGCTAACAAAGATGATTTTATTGGTCAATGCAATCACAATTTTATTATATTTTCTGCCAATATTTTGCTATTTTTTTCAATTAAAATTTATCTACTTGACACAAATTAATATAAACATTAAAATTTAATGACCGTATTTATAAGGAGATTGATAAAATGCTAGTTGGAAAAGATCTACATGATGAAAAAGTATATTTAAAAAATACAATAAAAAAAATAAATGAACTTTTAAAAAGTTATGGTGCTTCTAGTGAAGAACAAGATAAAGAAATAATTAAGCATAGAAAATTTCTTTGGGACAATAGAAATGAACTTGATGAAATTGAAATTAATGAAAACTGTGGACAAGTAGCCTTAAACGAACAACTTCATTCAAAGAAGATTTCAAGAATTAGAACTTTAGAAAAACAACTATCTAATCCTTACTTTGCAAGGTTAGATTTTAAAGAAGATGGAGAAGGTACTGAAAGCTTTTATATAGGATTATCTACAGTAGAAGATGAAGATAACTTTGATATTTTTGTATTTGATTGGCGTTCCCCTGTTGCTAATATGTTTTACGATTTTGAATCTGGTCCTGCATACTATGATGCTCCAGTTAGAAGAATTCATGGTGAAATTGAATTTACAAGACAATATAATATAAAAAATGGTGAAATAGTTTTTATTCATAACTCTAACGAAAGTTTATGTGATGAAGCTTTAACTTCTATGTTAAGTGGAAATGCAACAGATAAAATGAAAAACATAGTTGCTTCTATTCAAAAGGAACAAAATGATATTATTAGAAGTGATGATAGCAAAGTATTATTTATACAAGGAGCCGCTGGTTCTGGTAAAACTTCTATAGCACTACATAGATCTGCTTATCTATTATATAAACACAGAAAAAATTTAAGTGCAGAAAATATTTTAATATTTAGTCCAAATGAAGTTTTTGCAGAGTATATATCTGATGTATTACCTGAACTTGGAGAAAGTAATATTCGTCAAACTACTTTTGAACTTTATTCAAAAAGATTTTTACCTACAAATTATTTATATGAAAATAAAAATGATCATTTAGATTATATTTACTCTAACATAAAGGATTTAAATGAATTTAGCAAAAGAACTAAATCTATGGAATATAAAAATACTTTAGAATTTATGAATGTGTTAAATAACTTTACTCTAGACATTCCAAAGCTCATAACAAATGCTAAACCAATAATAATTGAGGGAACTCAAATAATTAGTAAAAAATCTGTTGAAAATACATTCTTTGAAAGATTTAAAGATATTCCATTCTTAAATAGAATTGATGTTATTAAACAAAGTTTATTTTCACAAGTTGAAAATAAATATTTATCTTCAAAAGATAATTCACATTTTGATTATGTAGAGGATAAAAAAACTTTCTACGATTACTGTAAAAATCAAGTTGATATTCAAGTTGATTCTATGATTAATACATTGGATAGTGTTGCTATATATAAATTACTTTGGAATAACATAGAAAAATATAGTGATTTAGATTTAACTGATATAAAAAATATCACCTTAAACTTTTTAAACAAAAATGAGGTTAAATATGAGGATATTACTCCAATAATTTATATTAGGGCTGCTTTAGAAGGCTTTAGAAGCTATGGAAACATGAAACATGTTCTTGTAGATGAATGTCAAGATTATAGTCCTTTATTCTATGAAATAATTAAAAAATCCTTCCCAAATGCATCTTTAACTATTATGGGTGATTTAAATCAAAGAATTGATAAACATTCAAATGTAAAAAGCAGAGATGGTATTACTAATATTTTTAACGACATTAAAACTGTAGTATTAACTAAAAGCTATCGTTCAACCGCAAATATAACTAATTTTACAAAGGATATTTTAGATACACATGAACCTATTGAAGCTGTTGATAGAATTGGAGAGAATCCTAATATTTATTTAGTTAACAATAACTTAGATCAAAAGATTGCTAATAAAATTACTGAAGTCAAAGATAAGGGATTTAAATCAATAGCTATTATTTGTAAGAATAAAGAAAACTGTGAAAAACTTTATTCTTCATTAAAAGCAATTGGTACTGATGTAAATTTAATAGTAAGTGATAAATGTGAATTTAAGGCTGGAGTTAATATAATATCATCTTATATAGCAAAAGGATTAGAATTTGATACTGTAATTTTAGCTGATGGTGAAAATTATTTATCTAGCGAAGATAAGCATTTATTCTATACAGCTTGTACTAGAGCATTACATGAACTTCATATATTTACAAATACCTCACTTGAATCAGTACTTCCTAAAGACAATAGTTTATATACTATAATTAATACATAGAATTTTTAAATGGGACTGTACACTAATTATTTAGTGTCACAGCCCCATTGTTATTTTTATTAATAACTAACTATTCCTTGCTCCCCTTAAGCATTTCTCCAATAGCCGCTATGCTACCAAGTGAAGATAATGTTTCATTTGGTAATATAAGCTTATTAGCTGGATTATTAGCCATTTCCTTAAGAGCTTCAACTTGCTTTAATGCTATAACTGTTTCATTAGTTCCTGATTCAATAATAGCTTCATTTACTTTTCTAATAGCTTCTGATTCTGCTATAGCTATTTGTTCAATAGCCTTTGCTTTACCTTCTGCTTCAAGTAATTGTGATTCTTTTAAACCTTCTGCTCTTCTAATATTTGCTTCCTTTTCAGCTTCTGCTGCAAGAATCTTAGATTGCTTTTCTCCTTCAGCCTTTTCAATTTGTGATTGTCTTAAACCTTCTGCTTGAAGAATCATAGCTCTCTTGTCTCTTTCAGCTTTCATTTGCTTTTCCATTGCTTGTTGTATTTCAGCTGGTGGAATTATGTTTTTAATTTCAACTGATAGTACTTTAATACCATAAGCATCTGTAACTTCGTCAATAATACCTAATAATTGTTGATTAATACTATCTCTTCCTGCTAATACTTCATCTAATGTCATATTACCAAGGATATTTCTTATGTTAGTTGTTGCTGAGTAAACTATACCTGATTTATAATCTTCAATATTATATACTGCATCTTTCGCATTTAGCATTTTGTAGAATATAACATTATCTACTGAAATTTTAACATTATCTTTAGTAATAACTGATTGTGGTGGTACATCTAAAATTTGTTGTTTAGTTGATACCTTTTTTCTTACAAAATCAATACCTGGAATTATAAAATGCCATCCTGGCTCTAAAATTCTATGAAACTGACCTAACCTTTCTACTACGTATAAATAACCTGTGTTAACAACTTTAATTGATGATAATAGCAATAAGAAAACAATTACTAATAATGCTACTAAAAATATTAATCCTGTCATATTAATCCTCCTTTAAACTTACAATTAATTTATTTCCTTCTATACCTGTAATGGTATATTTTTCACCTTTTTTTATAGTTTTCCCCTTATTATAAGCAGTCCAATAAATACCGCTTACTTTTATCTTTGATGTTTCTCTCATATCTTCTGTAGCAACCATTTCTTTTCCAATATATGTTTGCTCCATTGTTAGTACCTGATTTACGTCAGCTTTAAATTTTTTCTTTGCCCAAGGATACCCAATAGAAATAGTTACGACGCCAACAATTAAAAACGCTATTATTTGCCACAAAACTGATATACCTAATAAAGAAAGTATTATGGCAGCTAAAGCTCCAATTGACAGCCACATAAAAATAAAACTACTTGTAACAACGTCAATAGCAATTACAAAGATAGCAACTAAAATCCAAATAATTACCTCAACCATTTCTCTTCCCCCTTTCAACTTTATTTTAAAATACTAACAAGATTACTTATTAGTATTTATATACTTTTATTATATATCATATACTTCTTTTTTGGTATTTTTAATATCTTCAATCAATTATTAAGTATAAATTCATTATAATATATAAATTAATACTTTTCAAGTTATTTTTTATTATAAAATAAGTTATTTAATAACCTTTTAAAAGTTTAGTATTATATCTTATTTAAATTAATTGATTTTCTAGGGTTTTCCTTTTATTATTTACTTATATGTATTTTATTAGATATATAATACAATACTAAATTTATATAATGTAATGGAGATGATATTATGGATTTTATTAAAGTAGGAACTGCTTGCCCTAAGACAAAAGTTTCAGATGTTCTTTATAACGTTGAAAATATATGTTCTTGTATAAAAGATGCTTATAAGCAAGAAGTCAAATTTATAGTTTTTCCTGAGCTATCTATAACTTCTTATACTTGTGGTGATTTATTTTTAACATCATCACTTTTAAATAAAGCTATTGATGGCTTAAAAATAATTTGTGAAGAAAGCCGTAATAAAGACATGCTAATAGCTGTTGGATGTCCATTGGTACATAATAATATCCTATACAATTGTGCATGTATTATTTTTGATGGAAAAATTATTGGTATAGTTCCAAAATCCTATATTCCTAATTATAGTGAATTTTATGAGAAAAGATGGTTTACTGAAGCTGCTATGCTAGTAGATGAAATTATAAGTCTACCATTCCAAGAAAATATTCCTTTTGGAACAAACTTAATTTTCTGTGCTGGTGATTATAAATTTGGAGTAGAAATTTGCGAAGATCTTTGGGTTACAATCCCTCCTAGTTCTTATCTTTCATTATTAGGAGCAAATATAATTGGTAATTTATCTGCTTCTAATGAATTAGTAAGTAAGAAAGATTATAGAGTTTCATTAGTTTCTAATCAAAGTGCTAGATGTATGTCTTCATATATATATTCATCCGCTGGTGTTCATGAATCTACTACAGATTTATTGTTTAGTGGACACTTAATTATTAGTGAAAATGGTTCTATATTAAAAGAAAATGATAGATTCCAAAGAGAAAATGAAATAATAACATCTTGTGTTGATGTATTTAAGCTTAATTCAGAAAGATTAAAAAACTTAAGCTATAGATCAGCTTCTCAAATTGTTCCTTTTAAATCAAAATTTATAAACTTCAGTTTTAATAGTACTAAAATTACAAACTTTGATAGATATGTTGATAAACATCCATTTGTACCTTCAAATGAACATGAAAGAGAAGAAAGATGTAAAGAAATATTTAATATCCAATCTTCTGCCTTAGCTAAGCGTTTAGAACATACAGGACTTAAAAAAGCTGTCATAGGTATTTCCGGTGGACTTGATTCAACTTTAGCTCTTTTAGTTGTAGTTAAAACTTTCAAGCTTTTAGGAATTGATAATAAAAATATTATAGCTATTACTATGCCTGGCTTTGGTACAACTGATAGAACTTATAATAATGCCTTAACTTTATGTAATGAATTAGGAACAGACTTAAGAGAAATAAATATAGTTGATGCTGCTCTTCAACACTTTAAAGACATTGGTCACGATAAAGATATACATGATGTAACTTATGAAAATGTTCAGGCTAGAGAAAGAACTCAAATTCTTATGGATTTAGCAAATAAAGAAGGTGGACTGTTAATAGGTACAGGAGATTTATCTGAATTAGCTCTTGGCTGGTGTACTTATAATGGTGACCATATGAGTATGTACTCTGTAAATCCTTCAATTCCAAAAACACTAGTTAGATATTTAGTAAGATATGTTGCTGAAAAAGAATCTAATAAAGAAGTATCTAATACGCTATTAGATATCTTAGATACACCTGTTAGCCCTGAACTACTTCCAAAAAGTGATAAAGGTGATATTATTCAAAAAACAGAGGATATTGTAGGACCTTATGAACTTCATGATTTCTTCCTTTATCATTTTATAAAGCATGGATCATCTAAAGAAAGAATATTACTTTTAGCTGAAGCTGCATTTAAAGATGATTATTCTAAAGAAGAAATTGAAAAATGGCTTGATAAATTTATTTATAGATTCTTTACTCAACAATTTAAAAGAAGTGCTTTACCTGATGGTCCTAAAGTTGGTTCAATTTCTCTTAGCCCTCGTGGTGATTGGAGAATGCCATCAGATGCTTCATTTAATTCTTTTAAATAAATATAGTTAGATATTTATATTAATACCTAACTATATTAAAATTTAAAACTTTAACTAAAAGAAGAGTGAAACTTATTCTTCACTCTTCTTTACTAATTCTATTCCAAATTCCTTATATTCATCAGCTTTATATTGTAATAAATATATATTATCTTTTAAAAGCTCTCCACCAAACTCTTTTATTCCTTCATCTGTTAATGTAATGTTATCTAAAACTTCTTCATTATTTAATGAAATTATATTTAAACTTTCATATTTATCTTCATCATTTGAAACTAATATAAGAAAATCATTATTATTTTCTTCAGATAATTCTACCATAGCCACAGAATTACTTCCTTTTATTACTTTATCTAAATTTAATACAGTATGACTTCCTAAATTGAAACACTCTTTATATTTTGCAATTACACATTGATTTTCATTATTATCTTTAATACTGAAAAAACCTAAATATGAACCCCCTATATCTTTTATTGATAACTCTTCAATTTTCCCCCTATAATTTTTTCCATCATCAATTCCTATTATTCCTTCAATTTGTTCCATTATATAATTTTCTGTAACATATGTATAAAATTTAAATCCCTTATTATATAAATTTAATACTATAAATCCTATTGTTAATATCAGCGCAATTATTATTACAAATAATATTTGCTTTGTCTTTTTTTTCATTTTATCTCCTCCAATTTATCCTTATATGTATTTATTCTACATTTTACTCTAATTTCCTTTAAATGATTTTAAATATAATAAAAAAATAGAGAAGTTAATATAGAAATATTAGCTCCTCTATTTTTATTATTTTCTAACTTCTTTTAATTTTTCTTCTACCATTTTAATTAATTTCTTTTTATCTTCTTCATTATTAACTACATCCATAACATTCATGTCTATAATTAAAACTTCAGATGCATTGTAATGATTATTAACCCAATTATCATATTCTTCCCATAAGAAATAATAATATTCTTTTAAACTATCATCAATCTCAAACTCTCTTCCTCTAAGATTGATTCTATTGATTACAGTTTCAAAAGATCCTTTAAGATATATCATAATATCAGGTGCCTTTTTAGGTAATGACTCTAACTCTTCCATCATATTATTTAACAGATTTTCATATATACTCATCTCTAAATCTGATATTCTACCAAGTTCCATATTTTTCTTAGCAAAATACCAATCTTCATATATTGATCTATCTAGAACATTATTATCATTAACTAATGCCTCTTTAATACTTTTAAATCTAGTATTTAAAAAATATAATTGTAATAAGAATGGATATCTCTTTCTTTGTATCTCTTCTTCAGACTCACTATAAAATAACGGTAAAAGTGGATTATCATCAACAGATTCATAAAAAACCTCTGAGTTAAAATGTTCTCCTAAAATTTTTGCTACTGAACTTTTACCTAAACCTATCATTCCACCAACAACTAACAACATACTTCACCTATCCTTTATTATTCATCCTTAGCGCTAATTTATGATACCTTGTATTTATATTTAAATCAAGTCTTGACAATATTTAATAAAAAAATAAGACATGCTATTTTAACAACATGTCTTATTTTATATAAACTATTTATTTTTTAATATATCTATATATCTTACAGCACTTAATGCTGCTATATTCCCTTCACCAGCTGATTTTATATATTGATATGGCTTACCTACACAATCTCCTGCTGCAAAACATCCAGGAATATTACTTTTCATTTCTCTATCCACATTAATATGTCCATCAACAATTTCTAATCCTGGAACTAGTTGTCCTGGTGAAATACTATCTTTAAGAACAAATACTCCATCGGTTTCTAAATCTATACCATCAAGTTTTAATGAAGAAACTTTATTATCTCCTACTATTTCTAATGGCTTTTTATTGACAACTTCTATATTATCTCTAACTTCATATTCATCCTTATACATAGGTATATAATATACTTTTCCTGCAAGCTCACTTACATAGTTAGCTTCCTCTTCAGCTTCTTTATTATATCCTACTATTGAAACTATTTTTCCTTTATAAAGAGGCGCATCGCAAGTTGCACAATAACCTACACCTTTACCTAATAATTCAAGTTCTCCCTTAAGAGGCTTAGTATATTCCATTCCAGTAGCTAAAATTACAGCTGTAGCTTCATACATTTTATCATTTACCATTAAAGTGAAATAATCACCCATAGCATAGATATTATTTACTCTTTCCTCTGTAATTTGTATTCCCATCTTATCTATATGCTCTGCAAACTTTTCTTTTACTTCAGCTCCATTCATTCCATAAAAACCTAAATAGTTATTTATTTTAGGAGCTTTCATTATTTTATTGCTTAAATCTTTATTTCCAAAAATAATGAATTTTTTATTTCTTATTTTTGCATTAAGAGCTGCTGATAATCCTGCGGGACCACTACCTACTATGGCTAAATCATATCTTTCCATAGTATTCCTCTCTTATAAATGTTTTTCAACTGCAGCTTTTAATTGTGGTTTTGGCATAAATCCAACTAATGTATCTATAGGCTCTCCATTTTTAAATACCATTATTGTTGGAATACTTGCAACTCTATATTTTCCTGCTAAATTAGGACACTCATCTACATTAACCTTTGTAAATTTAGCATTTGATAATTCTCCTGCAACCTCTTCATAGATAGGACCTATCATCTTACAAGGGCCACACCATTCTGCCCAGAAATCTACTATACTAACACCATCAAAATTAACAACTTCTGAATTAAATTCATTTTCTTTTAAATGTTGAACCATTATAATTCCTCCTACTCCCCCTTAGGGGGATATTAATATTATTTGTTTTATTGTACAGCGATAATCATTATTAGTCAATAACTTTATCCTTATATTTAGTTTACCCTTTTTTTATTTAAAAATTCTGTGATAAAGTTACCTAATTAATTTTTGAATATCTATTTAATTCAGTATAAATTCCACCTTTTTTAATAAGTTCTGCATGGCTACCTCTCTCTTCTATACCTTTATCAGTTAATACTATTATTTCATCTGCATTTTTTATTGTAGATAATCTATGCGCAACAACTATAGTTGTTCTATCTTTACAAAGCTCTTCTAATGATTTTTGAATTAAATATTCAGTTACATTATCTAAAGCAGATGTAGCCTCATCTAAAATTAAAATTGGTGGATTCTTTAAAAATACTCTAGCAATTGATATTCTTTGTTTTTGGCCACCTGATAACTTTATTCCCCTCTCTCCAATATATGTATCATAGCCATCTTTTAATCCCATTATAAACTCATGAATATTAGCTTTTTTCGCTGCTTCAATAACTTCATCATCACTTGCATCTTGCTTTCCATATTTGATATTTTCCTTTATTGTGCCTGTATATAAAAATACTTCTTGTTGAACTATACCTATATTTTTTCTTAAAGAATCTAGCTTAATATCATATATGCTTTTTCCATCTATTTTTATATCTCCATTGTCCACATCATAAAATCTAGGTATTAAATTACAAAATGTAGTTTTTCCTCCACCCGATGGTCCTACTAGAGCTAACATTTTTCCTTTCTCTATAGATAATGTAATTTTATCTAATACTTTTTCATTTTCATAGCTAAAACATACATTTTCAAAACTTATATTACCTTCTACTTTTTCTAATTCTACTGCATTGTCTTTTTCTGTTTCTTCTTCAACATTCATAATATCAATAAATCTTTTAAATCCAGTCATTCCATTTTGATATTGCTCTACAAAATTAATAAGTTTTTTAATTGGGTCTGTAAATAATTTAACATATAACATATAAGCTAAAAAATCCCCTAAGTTAATAGCATTATAATATGTAAATATTCCTCCTGCTATTAAAACAACATAATCCAATACATCTACTCCAAAATTAACACCAGCAAAATACTCTGCCATAACCTTATATGATTGTCTTCTTACTTCCTTAAACTTATTATTCCCTTTATTAAATTTTTCATTTTCATATTCTTCTGCAACAAATGCCTTAGATATTCTTATACCTGCAATTGAGTTTTCTAGTGTTGAATTTATTGCTGATGTATGAACCCTTGTTTCCATAAAACATTTATTCATCTTTTTTCTTTTCTTTAATGTAAATATCACTATAAATGGAACAAAAGCAAATATTAAAATTGTAAGAGGTAAGTTTATAGTTGATAATATTATAAATGATCCTAAAAACATTATTACTGAAATAAATAAATCTTCTGGTCCATGATGAGCCAGTTCAGATATATCCATTAAATCATTTATCATTCTGCTCATTAAGTCTCCAGTTTTTGTATTATCAAAATATGAATTAGGTAATTTTTCAAGGTGCTTAAACATATCTCTTCTCATATCACCTTGCATTCCAACTCCAACAAGATGTCCAAAATACTGCATAAAGTAACAACATCCTGCCTTAATTAAGTATAAAATCATAAGAATAACTGCAAATATACCTATAACTTTTATCTCCTTATTTGGTATAGCATCATTAACTAAAGTTCTTGTCATCATTGGATATATCAAATTGCATAGAGTTGCTATAGTTGCAACTATTAAATCTGTAAAAAATAATCCCCTATAGGGCTTATAATATGAAATAAATTTTTTAATCATGAAATCTCTCCTTTTTACTTAACACATAAAAGAAGAACAAGGTTTTATTGACCCCTGTTCTTCCTTTGCTCTATTTATCAACATCTACGATAGAATTATGAATATCTAATACTCCAGCTTCTTCATCAGAAATTGGAACTAAAATTGTACTTAGCAATCCATCTTCTTTTCTAGCATAAAAATATGAATCACTACCTACTCTAAGCTTTTTACTATATTGATTCTTTTCAATTTTATACTTCTTATTATCATAGGTTTTACCTATAAAGTACTTTGATGTTTCTTTTTTTATAATAACTCTATAAAGCATTAAGTATCTCCTTTAGCTTGTCATTAGTTTCACAATACTAATTTATTTAATTTTGAAAATAGTCATTTAAGATCATTTTATCTTCATCATTAAAAACATAATCTTCAATGTTTCTTTTAGAAATCCATTTTATATCATTTATACTTTTATGACAAGTAATATATTCCTTTACACTACCTGTAAAAACTTTCAATTTCTTTTCATCTTCTAAATCATATTCTTTAAATGGCTTTAAATCAAATATTGTACATTTTATATCTTTATCAACGGCTTTAGAAATACATTTTTCTTCTGTTTCTTTACCCTTCATTTCCTTTCCAAACATTCCCCAAGTTCTTTCGTTTCTTTTTCCTCTTTCTGCAATCAATACATTTCCAAAATCATCATAAATAATAATTGAACATCTTGTAACCATCCCCGTCTTTACCTCCAATTAGCAATTAAATTTTAATGAATTTATTTATTATTATAATTATAATCTCTTTTTACCTATTTTTAAACATTATTTTCTTTTTTATTACAAATTTATTTATATTTCTTATTTAAAACTTATTTAACAATTAATGCATATTATATATAAATTTTGTTAATAATCTATACGAGGTGATTTTTATGAATTCTATTAAATATTTACCACTTATTATATTATTATTTTTTACATTAAAATTTTTAATATCTTATATAGAAAAATCTACTATAGATTTAAATAAAAAAGAAACAGAAAAACATATGAAACTCGGTCTATTATCTATAAAAGATCTTCAAAAAAACAACTACACCACATTTATAAAAATTATAAATATATATCTTAAAATTTTAGGTTTTAAGGAAAATACAATTCTTCCTAATGGTGATAGTAGTTTAACTAATTTTAAATCTTCATTAAATAACGAAGAAGTATTTATAAGTTGTATTCAAAACAATTTACTTAGTAAAACTCCTGCTGATGAAGACAATTGGGAATTAACCGATAGATCTGCCGTTCAAAGCTTTTTAGGTAGAGTACTTATTAATAACTGCAAAAAAGGAATTCTTATTACTAATAGTTCATTTTCTGATAAGGCTATAGAATTTACTAAATATTTTAACAATCAAAATCGTGGAATAGAAATTAAGCTTATCGATGGTTATGAACTTACAAAATCAATAAGAAATCATAATTACTATATTAAGAAAGAGGGTTTAATGAATGAAGTTAAATACAATATATAGCTATTTCTTAATAATATTATTTGCTCCTTTAATAGGTAAATTAATAAAAAAAATTATTATATACTATAAATCATATAAAAATTTTGAAGGAAACAACAAATTATATAATTTAGTTCATAGATTAACACCCCATGAATTTGAAATTTGGTGTAGTGAATATTTATATCAATTAGGATTCACTAATATCATTCTCCTTCCTTTAGGACCAGATGGTGGAAAAGATATTATTTGTGAAAAAGATTCTGAAAAATTCTATGTTGAATGTAAAAGATATTCCCTTAATAATTCTATATCACTATTACAGGTTGAAAAATTATTAGGTGCTATGATTTCAAATAATATAAATAATGGAATAATTATAACTACGGGCACTGTATCTGATGATGTAAAATCTATTTTAAGTAAAATAAATAAACCTTACAATATAAAAATAATAAGTTCTATTGAATTAGATATTCCATATACAGAGTATCTACTTAAAACTAATTAATTTAGCTATCTCATTTTCCTCTTAAATATATTAGGGATGTGTAATTTTTAATACACATCCCCTTATAAATTCTCTTAATTAATACTACTTAAATTAATTATCGATTTTGAAATAATAAAACTACAATATATTTATTTAATACTAGGAATTATTAATTTAACTATTATTATATTGTTTTTTATATCATATATTAATTCACTATTATTTTCTTCTGCTAACTTACTGCATATATATAATCCTAATCCTGAACTTGTTATCCCTTCTTTTTCAAGAATAATATCATTAGTATGTTTTACAAAAGCTTCTAATAAATTATTTTTTATAACTTCTGGTATTTCATAAATTTCATTTGATATTTCAAATATACTTTTTTCTGACTCTTCATAAACATTAATTATTACTTCTTTTCCTGCAGTATATTTAATAGCATTATCTAAAAGATTTATTATTATAGTACTAATTTCTTCTTTATTACATTTTACTATTGTATTATTAATATTAGTTTTTAAATAGAGATTTGACTTTACAAATCTCACCTTCATATCAGATATTTTTTTATTAATAAGATCTCCAAGGTCAAACTCTTCTTTATCTATATTTCTCTTTACTTTTCCTCGTGATATTTCTAAAATATTTTTAACAAGTAAATTTAATTTATTACTTTCCTTTAAAATTCTATCTAATGCTCTTTCTCTAAACTCTTCTTCTATTGCTGAAATATCATTATCTATTAATAACTGAGTATATCCACTAATAGCTGTAATTGGCGTTTTAAGTTCATGTGTTGCATTATTAAAAAACTCCCTACTTTTATTTTGCTCCTTTATAATAACTTCCATTTGATATTTAATTTCATTTTTCATAACGTTAAATTTGTCAGCTAATATAGCTACCTCATCTTTTGTTTCTACTTTAATATCTCCTTCATCTTTTCCAATTGCAAAATTTTCAATTGCATTAGATAGATTATTAATTGGTTTTGTAAACTTACTAATTATACTCCATAATGCCATTACTAATATTAATAGTATTATGGATTGTCCTATAAATATAGAACAAATAATTTTATAGTTTTCATTATATTCTTTAGTGTAATCTTTTTGTATAACTATATTTCCATAATAACTTTCATCAATATATATTGGATAATTAAATGTTGCAATATATAATTTACTATCTTTATTTAAATTTAATAATGATTTTCTACTATTACTTTCCTCTAAAATTTCTATTATTTTATCTTCTCGTATGAGAGTTCCCCTACTACTCATCACATTATCATCTTTATAAGCTATAGCTATATAATCACCAAATATATCATATAAATTACTTACAATAATATTATCCTCTTCATTAGGTGAACCGCTTGTCATTGCAATATTTCTAGCCATAAACTGTATTGTCTTCATATACCCTTGAATTGAACTTTCTAATTTCTTATTTATTGTTATATAAATAAAAACACTTAAAATTATATTTAATATTCCAACTATAATTATTGACCATAAAGTTACCTTTCCTCTTATAGTTTTAAACACTTTTTTCACCTCATTACATATCCAACACCAAAAACTGTTTCTATTAAAGTACTATTTTTCTCTTCACTTAATTTAGCTCTTACTCTTCTAATATGAACATCAACAGTTCTTACATCACCTTCATATTCAGCTCCCCATACCTTATCAAGTAATTCTTCTCTTGAAAATACTATATTTTTATTTCTATATAAAAAACTTAATAAATCAAATTCCTTCTTCTTTAGCTCTATTTCAACTCCATCCTTATACACTTTTCTATCATTTAAATTTATAAATAACCCCTTATCTAATATTCCCTGGGAAATATTAGACATAATATTATTGCTTTTGCTAAGTCTTCTAAAAATACTTTTTATCCTTGCTGTTACTTCTCTAATTTCAAAAGGTTTTGTTATATAATCATCCGCTCCTATTTCTATACCCAAAATCTTATCTATAACATCATCTCTTGCTGTCAACATTATTACAAAAGTCTTATCACAAATTTCTCTACACACTTGAAATCCATCTTTGTCAGGTAACATAATATCTAAAAGCACTAAATCTGGATTAAAGCTCTCTACCATCTCTATCGCATCTTTCCCCCTATATACACCTCTAACATCATATCCTTCTTTTCTTAATGCAAATGTTAATATATCATTTATTGATATTTCATCTTCTACAACTAAAATTCTTTGCCTTTCCATGTCTCCCCCAAATTTTTCACATTTTCTATTCTATATCTAAATTATACAAAACATATCTATAAGTAACTATATTATCATCTTTCCAAGTTCCATATTGAACAAACATATTTTTTTCATCATCATCAAATACAACTTTTATTGGACACTCTTCAAACTCATAGATATACTCTACTTTATTTTCATGAACCTTTCCTAAAAATATCCTACTTTTCTCTTCTCCTTCTTCATGATTAATAGTTATTACATATTTGCTTGAATTAGATTTCATTAAAAAGTTAGTTTGATTATTTTTCTGTATTACATTAATTTCCTTGCTATTTAAATCAAGTAACATAGTTTCTTCTTCCGTCATAATAAACTCATCTTCACTACCATCAGGTTTAAATGACTCTATAAGTAAACTACCTCCTATTATTTGGCTATTCCAAATACCAGTTATCTTATCACCTAAATCAAATTTATATACTAAATCTAAACTATAAGTATCATCATTAATATTTATTTCATAAATTTCATCTTCATTGCTTCCACCTATAGCATAAATTTTATTATCTTCTTTTGAATACATCAAATTACTTAAAATAGGAAAATCACCACTAAACTTTCCATCAAAAGTTATTGCTTTATTATTTTCATAATCATATAAAACAATAATCGAATCTACACTTTTAAATTTTGTTAAATCTCTTTTACCATATACAGTCCTATATAAAAAGCTTTCATCTTCCTCCTCTTCATATATAAAATTTGTTATTTGCCTATAAAAGTAATTATCATTTCCTTTTACAAGATAATATTGATCATTCTTCATAGACCGTTCATTTCCATAATATTTTTTATCTATATAGTCTGTATCGTAATTATTATTTACTTTATTATTGCTTTCTTCTGATGCTACTACTCTTATACCTTCTGTATCACTAGTAAAATCAATTTTAACTTCTGGTATACTTTTTTCTTCCCCTGTTACTACATCTTTAAAAGTTTTATTTTTCCAATTATATATTCTTCTTTCATTATAATTCATAGTTGAAAATATTTCTTCATTAGTCAACTTATTTAGTTTCACTAAATTATCCTCTTTAGAATAATAAGCACTATATACTTCTACATCACTCTCTGAACTATTTTTAGTATTAATTAAAATTCCATATACTTTACCATCTTGAAAAAAACCTGGTTCAAACTTAAATCCTTCATCTACCTCAATATTAATTTCTTCACTTGTTATCTTACTTGAATTTTCTATCTCCTCCATATAAACATCTTCATTCATAGTTATAGTCTTATCCCCTATACTACAGCTAGGTAAAATAGATGTAATTATACATACTGATATCCCCAATAATATTCTTTTATTTCTATTAAGCATTTAGTACCACCTCTTATTAGTTTACAAATATATAATACATCTAAGTTTTTACATATTTTAATTAACTTATTGCCAAATTGTTACCTAACAAAAAACTTTAAATTTTTTTACATAAAAAGAACACCTTTCTGAACTATTTTCTGATAAGTATCCATCAAATAGTTCACTTCAGTGTTCTAATCTAAATTATTATTAACTTTTCATTATATTAAAGAAGTTATTAACTACTAACTATAGTAATCTGCTTCCCTCTTTATCTTGAGTAAGTTTTCCAGCCTTCATAAGTCCACCTAAAGCCATCTTAAAGTAATTCTTGCTAGTTCCAAAAGTCGCTTTTATATCTTCTGGATTAGATTTATCATTGAATTCCATAAATCCACCATTTTTTCTCATATAAGTTACAATTCTTTCTTGAAGTTCATCTCTTTCATTTAATCTAGTCTTTCTTGGTGTTAATCCTATTACACCATCTTCATAAACTCTCTTAACTCTTAATTGCATTTCATATCCTGGATGAACTTCATTATAGTACTCATTAGGTAATACTAATCCTCTATATTTAGCATCAATTGCAACATTTAAAGTTCCTGAAGGCGTCTTTGAAAATACCATTGCAGTAACTTCATCTCCAACTTTAAATGTTCCTTCTTCAGCAATTTCAATATATGGCTCAACCTCTGTTGTAGCTGCAAGTCTTCCTGTCTTATCTACATATATATAAAATAAATATTTTTTTCCTGTATGTAATTTATATCTTTGTTCTTTTAATGGTACAAATATATCCCTATCTAATCCAAAATCAACAAATGCACCAAACTCACCTTGATGTACAACTTTTAAATAAGCAACATCTCCAACTATAGCTAAAGGCTTTTTAAATGTAGCTATTGGTCTATCTTTTGAGTCTCTGTATATAAATACTTCAATCTCCTTACCAACTTCTACTCCCATTCCTTCTGCTAATGACTTAGGAAGTAAAACATCCTCTTTACTTTGTTTATCAACTAAATAAAATCCAAAGTCCTTTTCTCTATCTACTACTAAAGTATTATATTCTCCTATTCTTAACATATGTCCTCCTACTTTTTATATCTTTTACTTAAATTTACGTAATTATCTGCTGATTTCTTAATACTTTTTATTTCATCATCAGTTAATTCTCTAACTACTTTTGCTGGATTTCCTAAAATAAGAACTCCTTCTGGAAAACTCTTTCCTTGAGTCACTAAACTACCTGCTCCTATAATAGTATTCTTTCCAATTTGGGCATTATTTAATATTATTGAACCCATTCCTACTAAAACATTATCTGAAATGCTACATCCATGAATTATAGCACCATGCCCTATAGTTACATTTTTACCAATAATACATGGAGAATTAATATCAACATGTACTACTGAATTTTCTTGAATATTAGTATTAGCACCAATTACTATTTTGTTCATATCAGCTCTAAGCCTACTACCAAACCATATGTTTACATTATCCTCAATTTCAACTTTTCCTATTATATCAACGCTTTCTGAAATATATGTATCCTCATTTATTTTAGGTTTAACTCCATCAAAATCAATAATCATATTTTTTAACTCCCTTATAAGTTATATTAATCATGAAAGTTTCACTTTATTTTATCACCCTTTATAATTATTGTCATTATTTTAATGCCTTTAATACTATATATTAATAATGAATAATTTTAAGAGGCGAATTTGTGAGTAAAAGTAAGCATAAAACCAAAGTAATCTTTGATCAGAATAAATTAAAATATTATTACGGTATTCCCCACTGTCATTCTAGCTATTCCACTGGTAAAGGTACTCCCTTAAATTTATATGAGTTTGCTATAAAATGTGGTTTAGATTTTTTATTTGTAACTGATCACAATGATTTTCTTGCAAATAAAACTACCGTTAAAGATCGCACTTTAACAAAATGGGATGCAACAAATTACTTTTCTAATAAAATAAAAAAAAATGAAGATGACTTCTTGCCCATTGTTGGCTTTGAATGTAGAACTGTTCCCTTTGGTGATTTTAACATAATAAACCCTAATAACTTTTTTACTGGCGCTATAAAAGATTTAAGATTATTAACTTTATGGATGATCAATAATCATCAAGCTTTTATAATTATTAATCACCCTCATAAAGAAATTGGTAAAATTCAATATAATGAAATTTTTAATAAAATTATTACATGTATAGAAGTTTACAATGGTAATCCTGCAAGTAAATATACTAAACATGAAAAGTACTATTATCAATTACTAGATAGAGGTTGGAAATTAGGTGCTGTTAATGGACAAGATAATCATAGAATTAATTTCGATCAATCTGATAATTTAACTGCATATATTGCAAATGATTTATCTAAAAATTCATTAATTGATGCTTTTAGAAGTCATAGGACTTATTCAACTGAATCAAGATTTTTAAAATTACATTTTACAATAGACGAAACATTTATGGGTGATACATTATCAATTTATTCTTCCAAAATAAAATTTTCAATTTTTGCTGAAGACATTAGATATAAAATAAGAGAAATTCAAATAATATCAAATGGTGGTATAATTATAAAAAAAATTGAAGATATAAATTTAAGTAGTATTAAATATATATACGAACATCAAAGCTTAAAAACAGAAACTTGGTATGTTATTAGAGTACTGCAAGATGAAAATAAAACTGCAGTAAGTTCTCCAATTTTTATTGTTCACTTGAATAATAACTATATCTAAAAATTATTCACTTAAAGTTACATAAAAAATACAACTTAAGTGAATAAAGCTGTTTCATTAAAAATAAAAAGCATTTAATTTTAATATTCCCTTTATAGAAAATACTTTAATAATAAAACTATTTCTATAAAGGGAAAAATTCAAATTAAACACTTTATTTTTTATTATTTTGGTTATTATTTAAATGCTTTACTCTATTAGGCTTAGCCTTAGGTCTAATTTCAATTTTCTTTTCTTTCTTTTTAGGTCCACCAGTTGCTTGAATATCCATGAACCATAAAAAGAATGTTACTGTTAATATAGTTAGTAAAAATGATACCCACCAAATATTTTCACCTAAAATAGCAGGCATAAATCCTTGTAAAATTAATGTTACTATAGATATACCAAGTGGTATATACTTATTAATTCTAACTTTTGAAAATACATACTTTCTTCCTAAGAACATTACTCCAAATACAATTGCTAATAGAACAATGAAATAAAGCAGCGTTGATAAAAAGCTTCCCATCAATAGCTCTCCTTCCTATATCTTTCTAATATATATATTACTTTCTATTTAACATATTTTCAACCCAGTTTTATTTTCATATTTTTATAAGACCTATTTTATGTTAAAAATTACTAATTTTCATATTATATCTCTCAAAAAATAATAATTCGATAGTTTGGACTAGCATATCTTTAAATTATTTGATAAAATATATTAAAGATATTATAAATTTATTAAAGGGGTGTTATTATGGGTTTAAACCAAGCCTATCAACTTGATGAATTAGATCTTCAAATTTTAGATATATTAATAAAAGATTGTAGAACTCCATATTTAGAAATTGCAAGACTTTGCCATGTTAGTGGGGGTACTATTCATGTTCGTATGAAAAAAATGGAGGAACTTGGAATAATTAAGGGAACTAAAATTCTTTTAAATCTTCCTAAATTAGGATATGATGTTTGTTGCTTTGTAGGAATATATATTGATAAAACTTCATCATTCTCAGATGTTTTTGAAGAAATGTCCAAAATTAAAGAAGTTGTTGAATTACATTTAACTACTGGTGATTATTCTGTATTTGCTAAAGTTATCTGTAAAAATATAAGCGACCTTCAAGATATATTATTAAACAAAATAAATGTTATTTCCGGAATTCAAAGAACTGACACTATCATATCTTTAAATCAACCTATTGATAGAAATATTTCAATTTAATAAAAAAATTAATTTTAAATATTTTGTACATGAATATAAATTTCTCCTTTGGAAAAAATAACTATGTTATTAAAACTAAAGGAGTTGTTTTTATGAAGGTAATTGATACCATAGTACTTATACTCATTATAATTGGAGCTATAAATTGGGGTCTATTAGGCTTCTTTCAATTTGACCTTGTTGCTGCAATCTTTGGTGATATGAGTACTTTTAGCAGAATCATTTATGCTATTATTGGTATTTGTGGTTTATATGCTATATCATTTTTTGCAAAAGATATATTTTAAAATTAAGAAAGAGCTTTGCACTTATGCGCAAAGCTCTTTCTTATAACTCTTTAATAATATTAAATAACTCTATTGCAGCCTCCCTTGGCCCCTCTTGTTCCCTTCCTTTAACTCCAAGACATGTCTTGATTTGTCCAACTTTTACATTTCTATCAAACATTGTTTGAAAATATCTATCTATCAATATATCCGTATCTTCTTGCTTTTGTGCAGGTCCAAACGGATTTGCAAAGTAACTTTCAACCAATCCTTCTTCAGTGGTAGTTCCTTTTGCCATTCTTGGACCTGATTTAAATAATTCAATTGCCTCTTCAGCATTATTAAAATATTCAATAGCTTTATCATCTTTGTTTATATCAGTAAAATTATTAGCATATAAGAATAAATCTATTTTATAACCTTTAACTATTTGACTATATGGTGCTACAGGCATTACTAATCTTGCATTTATTTTGTCTGGATTCATAAATATACTTCTATCTATTTCTCTAAATGCATATCCTTGTGCTAAATCATCTAATCTAACAAAAGCACCTATTTCTGTACCATATCCATATATCTCCCCATCAATCTCTTTAAATGTACCCATATCATCAAAAATAATATTCATATTACTTATATATTCTTCACTTAAAGTTCTAAAGGCTTCCAAACTTTCAGATTTTCCTGCACCACTATCACCCATTATTACTACATTAGCTTCTTTTCCATTTTTCATTTGAACATTTACCATTGCTCCATGTATAGGTAAATAACCTCTTTTTATCATTATTAAATTATGCAATGTTAATATCATCTTTTTCATATATCCAAAATAATCTATTTCCTCTGAATAATTTACATATCCAAGCATTATATTATTTTCTTCATCATCATAAAAAACTGTTTTTAACTCTTCTCCATCATTTATTCCAAATACATAAACAATATCAGGCTGTCTTCCTCTACATTCTTCTCTCTTAGCCATTTCAAATAAATTACATAAAGTTATTCCATGGTTCATAAAATCTCTATGGAAATATATATAGGCTATTAACTCTCCAACTTTTGCAGGATAACAAAACCAATGCTCTTTATTTATATGTGCATACTTTAAAGGATTATTATTAACCTCTGAAAACATGCCATTTCTTGTATTTTTTTTAGGATATGTTATAAATGGTGGCTCTAGTAAAATACAATCTATAAAATTAATATCCTCTAGTGATTCATATCCTTTTGGAATTGGCCATAATAGCTTATTTATCATTATACTACAATTTCCACCAGCTGTTATTTGTCTAAAAACTTGCGGAGTTCTACCTAATACATTTTGCTCTATTTTTCTATAGAACTTTAATATTAACTTTTCAAAAGCTGAATTTGCTTCTGTGAAATTCATAGCCGCTAAACCTTGACTAACTTTATCATTTTGAATAATAGTATATCTTTCTAATCTTCTCCAAAATAAATAAAAATCTTCTATTACATTAATAAACTCTTCTTTATTACTCAAAAGTTCACTATATCTTGGATTTAATTCAACAACTTCTTTTACATCCATTATGGTTAACCATTTAAAAATTTTAGTAATATCTTCTCTTAAACTTGTTATATCAGTAGTATTTAGTGATTTAATTAAATATCTATATGATAAAGTTCTCTTTTTTTCAGATTTCTTTAAATAAACACTTAAAACTCTTCTAAATCCTTCACTTTCTAATAAACTCTCAAAATTATTACAATATCTAGTTGAAAAATTCATTAATACTTTATCATTACTTATTGAAAACTCTTTTTTCATCCCCATCCTCCTAATATCATTTTATTTAAATTAGCTCTTACACGATATTTTATACAATTATAACATATTATACCAATAAATTCACTTAACTAACTTATTAAATATTTATAAACTTAAGATTTCTTTCCCTAATTCTAGGCAATAATCTAAAATATATATTTCTTATTTAGGAGTCTTTAATTATGATTAAATTTAAATATAAAAGTTATAAAATATTAAAAATAATACTTACTATTTCTGCAATTATTATTTCTATTTCTTTTTTAACTCAAAATAATAATGATATTTACCAAAACAAAATGATTATTCACTATATAGATGTAGGGCAAGGAGATTGCATTTTGATTCAAGCTAATAATAAAAATTTACTTATAGATTCAGGTCCATCTAGTAATAGAAAAGATTTACTTGAATATTTAGAAAAATTAAATATAAAAAAACTTGATTATATTATTGCAACACATCCCCACGAAGACCATATCGGCAATATGGATACCATTATAAAAAGATATAATATTGGAAACTTTTATTCCCCTAAAGCAATAACTTCATCTACTACCTTTGAAAATATGATTAGTGCTTTAGTTGATAAAAATCTTAAAATAAATGTTTTAAAGAAAGGGGTTAAAGGAATTGATCTTGGAAAAAATACAAAAATTGAAATATTCTCTCCATTAGAAAATATATATAGTGATAACTTAAATGATTATTCTCCAATTATAAAAATAACTTTCTTTAATAATTCTTTTTTATTTACAGGGGATGCTGAAGTATCCACAGAAAATATAGTACTATCCCAAAACAATAATTTAAATTGTGATATTTTAAAAGTTGGACATCATGGTTCTTCAACATCAACTTCTGAAGATTTTATAATTTCAGCAAATCCAGCTCTCGCAATAATATCTGTCGGTAAAAATAACACCTATGGTCATCCTACTACAGAAACTTTATCTCTTCTTAACTCTTATAATATTAGAACACTTAGAACAGATATTAATGGTACTATTATAGCTATTTCTGATGGAAAAAATATAAATATATCTACAGTTAAATAAAAATCCTATAAATGATAGATGCTCCTAATTATTTAGGAGCATCTATCATTTAAGGATATTATCCTTAAAATAATATAAATTTAATCTACAATACAATCCTGAACTTTTTCAACTTCAGTTACTTCTATTTCTTCTTTATCCTCTTGTATAAACCTATTAGAATTAATTTCTTCCTTATCAATCTCTATATCTTCTTCATCTATATTAATTTTTATTTCTTCATCTTTACTTTTTATATAGTCTTTCCAAGTAATAAAAATCTTATATAAATTTACCACATCTTGCTCGTTATATAATAATATTGTTTCTATTTTTTCTTTTGGCATTCTTTGAATATATTCTCTATCCTTTAATACCTTATGAAATGTTTTAGCTAAATTAGAACCACTAATAACATCTCCTTCTCTATATATATTAAAAATCTTTTCTAAATTTTTAAGTCCTATAGATGTATTCATATTTCTTTCATATTCTTTTTGTATATCTAAAGATTTAAATTCCTTATCAAAATCAAAATAAATATTATATTTATTGAATAAGTATTTTATAACAGTAAAATCATTATTTCCTGAAAAAGTAACTATAACTTTCTTTCCCATCTTCTTCATTTTAGCAAAATATTTTTTTGCAAGTATTAGTATTTCAACTACTTCACTTTTATTTTCTATCATATATTGAGTTACATGTATCTTTTTATCCACATTATTATATATACATGCCCCAAATACCCCTATACATTTCGGTTTTTTGTAAACATAATGCTCTAAATCGAAATATATAATTTCCTCTGGTTTACACTGCACCTCCTTGCCTTCCAATATATTTTCAATATTATATTCTTCTACATCAACAAAATTTTCTCGAATAATCACACTATCACTCTTTCTTACATTATTTATCTCCTGTTTTAGAATTAGTATATCTATATCTTTTTATTATACCATGTTATCAATATAGTGAATACCATTTATACTTTCTACTTCTTTCAAATATATAGCAAATTTGTTTTAAATATGTTTTTTATATTGACCAAGCTCTCTTTTATTGATATCATATATGTGTAAAAAATTTTTGATAATGATTTTCAATTTGAGGTGGTATAAATGTGCCTTTGCGATTTAAAACTTGGCGAAAAAGCTAAGATACATGAAATAAACGGAAACGATAAACTGACTAAAAGACTTTATGCTTTGGGTCTTATTCAAGGAACAGAAATAGAATTAAAAAGAGTTGCTCCTTTAGGTGATCCTTTAGTAGTAAACTTGAGAGGTTTTGATTTAGCTATACGTAAAAAGGATGCTAAAAATATTATTTTAACAACTTAATTACAAAAAGATAAAAATAAGGGGATGACAAAATGAAAAATGTAGCTTTGCTTGGTAATCCCAACGTTGGAAAAACTACACTTTTTAATAGCCTAACTGGCTCTAATCAAAGAGTTGGTAATTGGGCAGGAGTAACTGTAGATAAAAAAGAAGGCTTTTTTGATGATTTTAAAATAATAGATTTACCTGGTATATATGCTATGGATACTTTTTCAAATGAAGAAAAAATATCAAAAGAGTTTTTAGAAAATGGACAAGTAGATTTAATACTAAATATTATCGATGCTTCTAATATTGATAGAAACTTATATTTAACTATGCAACTGAAACAATTTAAAAAACCTATCATTTTAGCTGTTAATATGATAGATGTGGCTGAAAAAAAAGGTATAGATATAAATTATAAAGAATTAGAGAAACTTTTAAATGTAACTGTTGTTCCTATACAAGCATCTAAGGAACATGGTATAGATGAAATTAAAAAAGCTTTAAAAAATATTAATATAAGTAAAATAGATAATAATGATTATAATTTTTCAAACGAAAAAGAAACTTATACTTACATAGAAAATTTATTAAGTCAATGTACTAGAAAAGATAGTAAATATACAAAAACAATAAAAGAAAATTTAGATAATATAATGCTAAATCCATGGCTTGCTTATCCTATTTTCTTTATAATTATGGCATTAATATTCCAAGTAACTTTTTCTTGGATAGGACAACCACTTTCAGATTTATTAGATTCATTGTTAAATGACTCTTTAGTTCCTATAATTGAAAGCTTAATTCAAGAAAGTTCACCTTGGTTCCAATCATTAATTATAGATGGTATTATAGGTGGTGTTGGTGGAATATTAGTGTTGTTACCTATAATATTATCACTTTTTGCTTGTATAACTATTTTAGAAGATAGTGGATATATGGCGAGAGTAGCTTTTATAATGGATAAAATCATGAGAAAAATGGGGTTATCAGGAAAAGCATTTATTCCTATGATTGTTGGCTTTGGTTGTTCTGCTCCTGCAATTATGAGTGCAAGAACATTAGAAAGTGAAAAAGATAGAAAGCTTACTGCTTTATTGGTTCCTTTAATGAGTTGTAATGCTAGATTACCTGTTTATAGTATATTTGCAGCTGTATTTTTCCCTAATAGTATAGGATTAGTTGTAGCTTCACTTTACTTCTTAGGTATATTATTAGCATTTATACTTGGTATAATCTTTAAGCATACAATATTTAAAAATGAAGAAGAACCTTTACTTATAGAGTTACCAGAATATAAATTGCCATCATTAAAAAATCTTTTAAATCAATTATATGAAAAAACTAAAGGATTTTTAGTGAAAGCTGGTACATTAATTTTTGCTATGAGTATAATTTTATGGTTCTTATCAAACTTTAATTTTTCTGGTATGACAGATGTTAACAATAGTATATTATCATCTATAGGTGGTTTTATTGCACCAATATTTAAACCTCTAGGGTTTGGTAACTGGCAAGCATCAGTTTCACTATTAACAGGTTTAATTGCTAAAGAAACTGTTGTTTCTTCAATGAGTGTAATATTTGCAGGTGATTTACAACTAATGCTACCACTTCATTTTACTGCACTATCTGCACTATCATTTTTAGTATTTGTTTTGCTTTATACACCATGCATTACTGTTGTTGGTACTATGAAAAAGGAATTCGGCTCAAAATTAACTTTATTTTCTGTAGCTTACCAATTAATTTTAGCTTGGTTAGTTTCATTCTTAGTATTTAATATAGGTTCATTATTTATTTAAATTTCAATCTTTACTCATAAAGAAGGTGAATTTATTTGGAAATTTTTATTACAGCTTTATTAGTTATAGCTGCTGGATATATATTATTTAAAAATATAAAAAAATCTTCAAAAGGTGGTTGTAACTGCGGAAGTTGTTCATCTCACTGCTCGAAGTATAAAAAATAAGAACTGTAAATTTTGCAGTTCTTATTTTTTATATAATTATAATTATTAAATTGTAACCTTATTCTTTTCTAAAAGTTTTCCATAGTATATTTTTATTGTTGCTGCTGTTGGAGATGCTAGAAGCATTCCTATAGGACCAAAGAAGCCCCCTCCTATTACAACTGCATAAATAATCCAAAATGGCCTCACTCCAACTTTATCTCCTATAAGTTTAGGATCTAAGTACCATCCATCAAACATCTGTAATAAAAATAATGTTAAAAATACAATAATCCCTTTTGTAGGTGATACAAATACATTTATTAAAAACCCTATAACCTCGCCTACAAATGGTCCAAAATAAGGTATCATATTAGTTACACCAACTAATATAGATAATAATATTGCATATTCAGATCCTACTATATTTAATAATATAAATGCTAATACACCTATTATCATTGAATCAATTGCCTTTATACCTATATATGTTACTATCATAGAATTATATATTTTAATAAACTCAATTAATTTATCACTTTTCTCTTTCTTTAAAGTTAAATACATCATTCTTTTACATTCACGCAGTAATCTTTCTTTATCTATAAGAATATATATAGCTACTAATAATCCAATAATAAATTTAAAAATTATTGATGATAAGTTTACTACTTGCACTAACGAGCTTTCTAATGCGCTAATAAGCATTTTCCCAGTTTTGTCTATGTATGTATCAATATTTATCTTGGTGCTAGTATTATTTATAATACTACTAAATTCTTCTTTCTCTAAAACATCATTAACAACACCTTCAATAGAGTTTATGTAATTAGGTATATCTCTTCCTATTTCCTTTACATTTTCTATGAGACCAGGTATTCCGTACAATGCCCAAATAGTTATTCCTCCAATTAAAATAGCATAAGTTAAAGCTATAGATACTCCTCTTTTTAACTTTGCTTTCTCCTCAAATAATTTAACAACTGGAGTTAAAACATATGCAATTACTATCCCATAAACAAAAGACATAGATAATGAAATAAACTTTTTAATTATATTAATAAATATTTCAATATTATCTACCAGCTTAAAAGCTAGCAGTGCTACTACTATAGTAATTAATACAGCTACTATCAAACTCTTATATTTATTATTCTTTAAAAACACTAACTTTTCACCTCTCTTTTACCATATTTTATTATATCAAAAATAGTATAAATTATATATTAAGATTTTCTTATATTTAACTAAAATTTAATATAAAAACTAAATTTTTTCTAATACTTCAATTCCTATTAAAGCTAATGCATTTTTTATAACTTGACAGGTAGCCTCAACTAAAACTAATCTTGCCTTCATCAATTCTTTATCTTCTAAATTTAATAGTAAATGAACACTATAAAACTTATTAAATTTGTCAGCAACTTCTATTATATATTTTGTCATTATTGACGGCTCTAAACTTTCTATAGAATTATGAATTACAATAGGAAATTCTTCTAGAATTTTAACTAAATCTAACTCCTCTTTTGAATTTAACTTTTTAAAATTGGGAGCTATATCAATTTCTCCAGAGCTTTTTAATACCACATTAGCTATAACATATAACTTTTGTACATATAAAGCAGTTTCACCTTCAAATGAAAGCGTTTCTTTCAAATCAAATATTATATCTTTTTCTCTTGGATTCTTTAAATAAGTGAATATTAATGCTCCTACACCTATCTTCTCTGCAATTTGTTTTTTATTTTCTAAGTTTGGATTCCTTTCATTTATTAATTGTAAAATATTATCTATAAATTTATTTATTAAATCTTCTAAAAGTACAACTTCACCTTTTCTTATAAAATATCTTCTTTCCTTAAATTTAACTAATCCAAATTCAACATGTATACAATCCTTTACCCATTTATATTCTAATAGCTCTAAAACTTTAAATATTTGTTTAAAATATAATCCCTTAGTAGCTTCATCAACATATATATATTTATAAAAATTATAGTTTTTTTTCCTATCCATAATAGCTGCTAAATCTCTTGCTGAATGTACTATTTTTTCATCATCTTTTAAAACAATAGGAGGCATATTATATTTATTAAGCATTACTAGTTGTGTTCTGTTACTTTCATATAATATATTCTTTTTTCTTAACTCATTAAATACATCTTCAGTTTTATCATCATAAAATGATTCTCCTAAATCTGAATCAAATTTTATATTAAATAAATCATATACTTTCTCAAACTCTCTTAAACTTAAATCTCTAAACTTCTTCCATAAAGCTTCTACTTCTTCATCTTTATCATTTAACTTTTTAAAATATACTCTTCCCTCTTCTTCTAATAATGAATCTTTTTGTGCCTCTTCATGAAATTTAACATATATTCTTAAAAGTTCTTCTATAACATCATTTTCTAATGCTTCTTCATTTCCCCATCTTTTATATGCAGATATTAATTTACCAAATTTACTTCCCCAATCCCCTAAATAATTTAACCTCTCAACTTTATATCCTTCTTTTTCAAATAATTTATAAAGTGAATTACCTATTAAAGTACTAAATAAATCTCCCACCTGAAATTGTTTACCTATATTAGGTGATGAATATTCAATACATATAGTCTCACCTTCTCCAATATTAGAGCCCCCATAATCATCACCTTCTAATAATATTTTTTCTAAAGTATTTTTTATAAACTCACTTTTATCAATAAAGAAATTTACATATGCTCCTACATTTTTTACATTTTCGAAAATATCTTTATTTAATTTATTCTTTAGCTCCTTAGCAATTATATTAGGATCTCTTCTAAGGATTTTAGCTAATTGGAAACATGGAAATGCGTAATCCCCCATCTCTGACTGAGGTGGAATCTCTATTAATTTTTTTATTACTTCCAACTCCATATCAACATTACTCTTAATAACTTCAGCAACCTTCTTTTTATAATCCATTATTTATTCTCCTACTTTTATATTTTGCTTTAATAATAAAAAAACGCCCCTTTGAAAAACAAAAAGACGATATATTCACGGTACAACTTCAATTATTTACTTGTCATTTAATTTATTATAACTAAGGGAAGTATTTTTTGTCAACAAACCTTTATTTTTCTCTTACTTTTATATATCATAGTAATTATATTACGTATTAATGATAGGAATGGTGTTATATGATTCGAGTTGGTATAATTCATATAGGCTCTAGTAAAATTAGATTAATGTTAGCAGAAGTCGAAGATATAGGTTATTTTAAGATCATAGATGAACTTAAAACACCTTTTAAAGTTTGTTATGAATTATCAAAAGAATGTATTTTATGTAACGAAAAGCTTAATTATATTTTATCTACATTAAAAACCTATAAATCACTTTGTGAGGCCTCTGGCACAAAAGAAATATTTACTATTACAACTAGCTTCTTTAAAGACCTTAAAGATAGTGAAGATATTATATCTACAATAAAATCAAATCTTAATTTAGATTTAAAAGTTTTATCCCAGGAAGAAGAAATTAAATTTACGGCCTTAAGTGTAAATAGAAGCTTAAATATAACTAATTCTCTTATAGTTGAAATAACTGGTACATCAACTAATTTAATATCTATGAAAAATAAAGAGATCACCAATTGGTCATCTTTACCTTTTGGTGGAATAAACTTAGCTTATACATTCAACATAGCTGATAGAATATTAAATTCAAATTTAGATGACTCTATATCTTTCTTAAGAAATAAATTAAATAATATTTCTTGGTTAAATGATGAATTTGAATCTATAGTTATTGTAGGTGATTTTGCTAAAACAATTGTTAAAATGGATAAATTTAAAACACATTATCCTCTAGAACTAATTAATAATTACGAATTATCTTCTGTTGGAATTCATGAACTTTATAATATGATTAAATCTAAGGATTTAAAGCTTCGTCGTAAAGTTGAAGGAATTGACTTAGATATAGTAGATAGTATATTTAGCTGTTTACTTATATTTAATGAAATAATAAAAATAGTATCACCTAATAGCATAAGAGTATCTAATAACTCGATTAGAGAAGGTCTTCTTTATGATTATCTTTATAAAAATTATGATGTAATAGATAATATTTTAGATTATAGTATTTATGGTATATTAAATTCCTTAAATTCTAATATACCTCATGCACAACAGGTATACTTTTTATCATCTGTCTTATTTAATGAACTAAAGCCTCTTCATAGATTAGAAGATAAATATCTAAATATATTAAAAACAGGATCAATGCTTCATGACTGTGGAGTTAGTATTAATTATCAAAACCATCATAAGCATTCTTTATATATTATTTTAAATTCAGTTATTAATGAACTTACACATAAAGAACATCTAATGAGTGCCGCTATTGCAGCCTCTCATAGATTTAATAATTATCATTTACCTCTAGCTCAATTTTCTTATTTAATTAATAAATTAGACATTGAAATAATCAATAAAATTGGTGCATTAGTAAAAATTGCCGAAGGATTAGATAGAAGTCTTGTAGGTGTTGTAAAAAAACTTAAAGTTTATTTTGATGATGAGAAAGTTATTATTAAAGTATCATCACCTAGCAACTTAGATGTAGAAATACATCAAGCAATGCGTGGTAAAAACTTCTTTAAAGAAATATATCATAGAGATTTATTTATAGAAAGAGAAAGGTGGCAAAATTAATTGCCACCTTTTAAAAAATTCCAAATATTAATCTTGCAAAAACCATAAATCCATTTAAAATAAGGCTAACTGGTATTGATAAAATAGTTCCACCAATAACTATAATTCCAATAAGTATTAAAAGTTGATATTGATATATTTTATCTGATACTTTGTAAAATGTTTTTGGCCATAAATCTCTAAATATTTCAAAACCTGCTAATCCTGGTATAGGTAATAAGTTAAATACAAATAAACTCACATTTATTACTGCAATATATCTTACCATATTAATTAATATAAAAAATATTGTATCATCTGATAAGATATTAGGTAAGAATTTATATATAGCCACATATAATATTGTTCCTACAAAGCCCACTAATAAATTAGCTAATGGTGCTGCAACAGAAACCTTTATTGCATCTTTATACCCTCTCTTATATGCACTTGGATTAGTATTTAATGGTTTAGTCCATCCAAATTTAGCTATTAAAATCATTATAAACCCAATTAAGTCTATATGAGCAGCTGGATTTAAAGTTAATCTACCTTCAAATCTTGGCGTTTTATCTCCTAATTTATCTGCAACTAAAGCTTTTGCATAACCTTGAACAGTAAAAGCTATTAATATAGCTGGTATTTCAAGAATAATTCCTAATAATTCTATTCTAAGCGAGCTCATTATTTATCTCCTCTCTATTGTTTATTTGATTATTATACCACATATTGTTATATAAATTGTTATATTAATAATAATTTAATAAAATAAAAGCGATGCATTCATCGCTTTTATTTTATATTTATTCAATTGATTTTAGTTATTAGGTATTATATTCTGTGCTTCTTGGTTTTCGTTATCAGTGTTTTCTCCACTTGTGTTTCCACCATTATTTCCATCTGTGCTTCCTCCAGGATTTCCATCTGTACTACCTCCAGCATTTCCATCTGTACTTCCTCCAGCATTTCCACCTGTGCTTCCTCCGGTATTTCCATCTGTACTGCCTCCGGCATTTCCATCTGTACTGCCTCCAGTATTTCCACCTGTACTGTCTCCGTCATTTCCATCTGTGCTTCCTCCGGTATTTCCATCTGTACTGCCTCCGGCATTTCCATCTGTACTTCCTCCAGCATTTCCACCTGTGCTTCCTCCGGCATTTCCACCTGTACTGCCTCCGGTATTTCCACCTGTACTTTCATCCTTATTATTATCACTACTATCATTTTTAGATGGTGGCGTAACGATATCTTCACTATTATCTATATAATCTTCTGGATTAATATTATGTTGATTACTATAATCTTCTGAATCTGATTTATAATCAGATATTGCTTCATTCAATGAATTATAATCATATTCATCAGGATTTGGAACTTTTCCTTCAAATATAAACTGATCTAAAAATTTAGCATTTTGTTCTATATCCATTAAGAACACCCACCCTAAGTTTTTATATAATCCTCCATCAGCTAACTCTGGAATTGGTATTTGAAGTTGTTGAACATCTAAACTTGGAAATTTATATATAGTATATGCCATATTTAAAGCTTGTATTGGCTCAATATTAGTTTTTATATGCTCTAACATACTGTTCATTATTCCTAAATATTTGCTTGGCTTAGTTTCCTTTAATTTTTCCGCTACCTTTATTAAAACCTCTCGTTGTCTATCAGTTCTTGCATATTCATCTCCAACACCTTTTCTTATTCTTGCATAAGATAAAGCTTGTTTCCCATTTAAAACTTGTAATCCTGCTTCTGTAACTGGACAGTCATTTCCACCTGTAGATTCACCGATATATTTATTTAACTCCTCCAGCATATACTCTTCTACATTTAATTCTAATCCATCCATTTGATCAATAATTGCTTCAAATCCCCAGAAATTAATAATTACATATTTGTCAAGACTAATTCCATAAGTTTCTTTTATAGTTTCAATTAAAAGTTCTATTCCCCCATATGCTAATGCTGCATTTAATTTTCCTTCTCCATGACCTGGAATATTAACTAGTGTATCTCTAAATAATGAAGTTAATCTTATTTGTTTATTATTATTATCTAATGTAGCAATAATAATAGAATCTGCTCTCGATGCTTCATCTAATGTTCTTGCATCTGTTCCTATTAATAGAACATTAGTTATTCCTTCAACTTCTTTATATTCAGTATCTGATATTGTTTCTGAAGGAGTTAATCCCGAATATATCTTACTTCTAATAAACATATATCCCGTTGCAATAGTACATATTAATAAAGCAAAAACAATAAATGTAGATACTATAACCTTCTTTTTAGTTGACCATCTTTTCTTTTTAGAATTTTTTTTTCTTTTTCCATTTGGTTCACTCATCTCTGTGCCATCCCTTCAAAAATATTAATTTTAATATTAAGAGTTAATTATTTGCATTATTATTTCAAATTATAGTTTACGTAATTTAAATTTTATAATTATAAATTAACATATATAATAATATCATATTTTACAGGAAATTTTAAATTTTTAATAATATTTTTGTGATTTGTTAAAATTTCATATAATTATTGTAAATTTGCCATATCATAATAGTTATTTTTTCCTTAATTTATTATTTTATTAAACAAATAAACTTATTTCTATACATTTTATTCTTTAAAAAACATCTTAATTTATAATATTGGATATAATATAAATTAAGCATACATATATTTTTGACATATATTTTAATAAATAAAAGAAAATTTATTATTTACTTATATTATTTAAAGTATTATTATAAGTATTGTGCAAAATTTAGATAATCGATGGAGGTCTTTTTATGAATATAAGTATTATTGGAATGCCTCTTTTTTATGGTTGTGATAAACCTGGCGTAGAAAAGGGACCTGAAGAATTAAGAAAAAACAACCTTATAGATATTTTTCAAGAAAATCATAATGTTTATGATTTAGGAGATATTGAAGTTGAAAAAGTAAATGCCGAAGATAAGTTCTTAAGCAATTCAAAATTAAAATATTTAGATCAAGTTGTTTCTGCAAATAATAGACTCGCTGCTAAAGTCTTAAGTGCATTAGAAAATAACACCTTACCTCTTACTATTGGCGGTGATCACTCACTAGCTTTAGGATCAATTGCTGGTGCTAGTAAATTTTTAGGGAATGACTTAGCTGTTATTTGGATTGATGCTCACGGAGATATAAATACTGACGAGACCTCACCATCTGGAAATATTCATGGAATGCCTTTAGCTGCATCAATGGGCATTGGATACAATAAATTAACTTCCATTTTCTTTGATAACTTAAAAATAAAACCAGAAAATGTTTTTATTTTAGCTTGTCGTGATTTGGATGCTGGTGAAATAGCTTTAATAGATAAATTAAATATGAATGTTTGGACAAATAAAGATATAAATGATAAGGGAACTACTGTAGTTATTAATGAACTATTATCATTAATAAAAGAAAAGAAGATAAAAAATATTCACCTTTCCTATGATATAGATTGTTTAGATCCAGAGTATGTTCCAGGCACTGGAACTCCAGTTAATGATGGATTATCTTATGATGAAAGTAAAGTGTTACTTGAATCCATTTTAGGTACAAGCTTGGTAAAATCTATAGATTTTGTAGAATATAATCCTGACTTAGATAAAAATAATAGAACTAAAGAAACTTGTATAGAATTATTAAAACTTATATCTAACAAGTTAAAGTAAAAAAATCACCTTTATATAGATGTTATATAAGGGTGGTTTTTTATTATTAATTTGTTTATTAACATAAGTTATGATATCATAAAATGAATAAATTAAAATTTTGGAGGTAAAGATGAAATTATTATTTTTCGATACTGAAACAACTAGCGTACGTCCTGGCCACATATGCCAGTTAAGTTATATAACGGTAGATACATCTACAAAACCACAAACAACTATAGGTAAGAACTTTTTCTTTACAGTTGATGAAATGGATCCTGCAGCTCAAGAAGTTCATGGTTTTTCTCTTGAAAAACTTTATGAATTATCTGATGGATTAGAATTTTTAGAACAAATCCAAGATTTTATGAGTGATTTTTTTGATGCTGATTTTGTTATTGGTCATAATGTTCAATTTGATGTTAAATTTTTAAAACATGAAGTTAATTCACTTTATGAAGCTGGAATGATAGATGCAACTTGGGAACCAAAAAGAACATTCTGTACTATGGCATATTATAAAAATATATGTAAAATTCCTTCACCAAATGGTAATGGAATTAAAAATCCAAAACTTTCTGAAACAATTGAATATTTAGGAATTACTGATGATGCTATTGCAAAAAAAGCTGATGAATTATTCCAAGGTAGTGGAAATTATCATGATGCTAGATTTGATACTGCTGCTGTTTATCTTTTAGTCATTGAAGGTATGAAGAAAAAATTAATAAAACCTGGATTTTTTTCAAGCCAAATTTAATTTAAATTAATTTAAAAATAGTAGTAAACTCTTTATAAAGTTTACTACTATTTTTTATTTTATAAATTAAGTAATTTATATAACTCTTTACATTTTTCCTTATCCATTGCAGGAATACCATCTAGTCTGTACTTTATTCCCATATTCTCATATTTATTTACTCCAAGTAAATGATATGGAAGCAACTCAACTTTTTCAACATTATTTAAAGATTTAATAAATTCTCCTAATGAAGTTATATACTCTTCACTATCAGTCATTCCAGGAACAACAACTTGTCTTATCCATATTTTTGTATTACACTTCTTACATGCTTCTAAGAATTTTAAGCTTTCATCTATTTTTATTCCCGTCATTTCCTTATATCCTTCTGGTGTAAGATGCTTAACATCAAAAAGAACTAAATCTGTATACTTTAATATTTCTTCATAATTTCCAAATCCTACTCCAGATGTATCTAATGTAGTATGTATTCCCTTTTCTTTACAAAGTCTTAAACATTCTTTTAAGAATTCTGGTTGTCTTAATGGGTCACCACCTGAAAAAGTAACTCCACCTCCAGATCTTTCAAAATAACTTCTAAATCTTGCAATCTTATTTACTAATTCTTCTGGAGTAAATTCTAATGTTTCTTCCCCTTTATCACTCCACGTATCTGGATTATGACAGTATTGACATCTTAATGCACACCCTTGCATAAATACTACAACTCTAATACCTGGCCCATCTACTAATCCCATTGTTTCTATTGAATGTACTGTTCCTTTTAACATTGCTTCTCCTCCATCTTATCCTCTAAGTTTATGTTAAATATTTTTTATCTTTATAAAATAAATAAAAGTATATTTTTCCTTATAACATTATTTTTATTTTCTTCAACAGACATTATTATACACCTTAACTTTAAATTTGTTAATACTTTCATATAATTATTATGAATAGATAATAATTATTATTTAAATTAATATTAATTTCTATGATTTTTAATTTTTTATAATAATATTTAAATGTAAATTTATTTAATTTTATACTTAATAATTTATATGTATTTTTTTCTGTTGTTTACCAATTATAAATTTATATAAGATTTTTTATTTTAATTATATAAGGAAATTTACATCTATAATTTGCTATTCCCACTTATATTAAGTATTTTATATTTTTTTATAATTTAGATACTTCTTAGTTATACTAAACTTTTAATGTATAAATGTTAAACTTTTTTTTTCTTCCTTTCTTCAATCCCTTTATTTATAAGGTTATATGAAGAATTTTTATTTAAATATTTTTCAAAAAAATATTGATTTTTCATTTATAAATCTATATAATAACATTGTTTGTTTAGTAATTTTAAACCTTTAGTTTAGTAATAGTTATTATTAAACTAATTGAAAGGCAAGGTGAAATTGTGCAAATTGGTGACAAAATAAAACGAATGAGAATTGAAAAAGGACTAACACAAGAAGAACTTGCTAATAGATGCGAATTATCTAAAGGTTTTATATCTCAAGTTGAAAATGATTTAACTTCACCATCTATCGCTACACTAATAGATATTCTTGAAATACTAGGGACAAACTTAAAAGAATTCTTTAGTGATGATAAGGATGAGAAAGTAACTTATAAATATGAAGATATGTTTGAAACCGAAAATCATGATTTAAAGTATAAACTAATGTGGTTAGTTCCAAATGCACAAAAAAATGAAATGGAACCTATAATGATAACATTAGATCCAGGGGGAAAGTATATAGAAGAAGAACCCCATCAAGGAGAAGAATTTGGTTATGTTTTATCAGGAACAATAACTTTACATCTTGGAGATAAATCTTACAAAGTAAAAAAAAATGAAAGTTTTTATTTTAAACCAAGATCAAATCATTATATAAGTAACAGTGGAAAGACATCAGCTAAAGTTATTTGGATTTCTACTCCACCATCATTTTAAGTAATATTCTAACTCTTCAATTTAGCTAATATAGATAATCAATTGGCTAACAAGAGAAAGTGTTAACATTGAAAGAAAGAGGTGTTTTTTTTGAGTCAAAATATTATAGAAATAAAAGGTGTTTCTAAAGTCTATGGTGATAATACTGTTTTAGATAACCTTTCATTAAATATACGTAAAAATGAATTTTTAACTTTACTTGGTCCTAGTGGATGCGGTAAAACAACTACTCTTAAAATCATAGCAGGATTTGAAACTGCTGATAGTGGAAAAGTTGTCTTTGATGGAAATGACATATCAGATTTACCACCTTATAAAAGACAATTAAATACAGTATTCCAAAAGTATGCATTATTTCCTCACATGAATATATATGAAAATATTGCATTTGGATTAAAAATTAAAAAACTGCCTAAAGAAGAAATTGATAAAAAAGTTCGTGAAATGCTAAAAATGGTTGCTCTTGAAGGTTTTGAGAAAAGATCTGTTGAGTCATTAAGTGGTGGTCAACAACAAAGAGTTGCAATTGCTAGAGCATTAGTAAATGAGCCTCAAGTTCTTTTACTTGATGAACCTCTTGGTGCATTAGATTTAAAACTTAGAAAAGAAATGCAGTTAGAACTTAAAAAAATTCAAAAAAGACTTGGAATAACATTTATATTTGTAACTCATGACCAAGAAGAAGCCTTAACAATGTCAGATACTATCGTTGTAATGAATAAGGGGGTAATTCAACAAATGGGTTCACCAGAAGATATATACAATGAACCTGCTAATGCTTTTGTTGCAGACTTCATTGGAGAAAGCAATATATTAAGTGGAATTATGATAGAAGATTACAAAGTTAAGTTTTCTAATAATGTTTTTACTTGTGTAGATGGTGGATTTGAAAAAAATGAAGATATAGATGTTGTAATAAGACCTGAAGATATTGAAATTACAACTGTTGATAAAGGAATGTTAACTGGAAAAGTTAACTCAGTAATCTTTAAAGGTGTTCATTATGAAATAGAAGTTGAAACTGAAAATGATAAGTGGATAATACATAATATAAAAAGTGCAAATGTTGGTAGTACTGTAGGATTAATAATAGATCCTGAAGCAATTCATATAATGAGGAAGGTTGAGACTCATGAAAAATAAAAATAATCAAGGTATACTTCCAGCATCACCTTATATTGTCTGGAGTGCTCTTTTTATTGTTATTCCGCTTTTAATTGTAGTTTTTTTTAGTTTTACAGTAAAATCTGGAGATAATTATAGCTTTTCTATTGAAAATTTTAAAAGATTATTTGATCCTAATTATTTAAAAGTATTTTGGAGAAGTTTACTTTTAGCTGCAGAAGCTACACTAGGCTGTCTTATCCTTGGATATCCTGTTGCATATTTAATTTCTAAAATGAAAGAAGGAAAGCGAAATATATTAATTATGCTTTTCATTGTCCCAATGTGGATGAACTTCCTACTTAGAACTTATGCATGGCTTCCTATCTTAGGTAAAAATGGACTTATTAATAACTTTTTAGTTTCTTTAGGATTTTCCCGTATTGATATTCTTTATAATGATTTTGCAGTACTTTTAGGTATGATATATAACTTTTTACCATTTATGATATTACCAATATATACTGTTCTTACAAAAATGGATAAAGACTTAATTAATGCAGCTGCCGATTTAGGTGCAAATAGAAAGAAAATATTCACTAAAATAATTATACCTTTAAGTATGCCTGGTGTTATTTCAGGAATTACAATGGTATTTATGCCTGCTGTTTCTACATTTGTTATTTCAAGAATACTAGGTGGTGGTCAATACATGTTACTTGGTAATTTAATTGAAACACAATATACAACAATGGGCGATTGGAACTTTGGTTCTGCTATTGCAATATTTATGATGATAATAATATTAATTTCAATGGCCTTCATGAATAAATTTGAAGGTAAAGATGATAAATAGGAAGGAGATATACTATGATAAGAAAACTTGAATCTTTCATTAAAAGATTTTACTTAATATTAATTTTTATATTTCTTTATACACCAATAGTTACCTTAATGGTATTCTCCTTTAATGATTCAAAATCTATGGGAAAATGGAGTGGTTTTACTTTAAGATGGTATACCCAACTTTTTCAAAATGCTAGAATAATGGAAGCATTAAAGTACACAATAATAATAGCTGTTATTTCATCTATCATTGCTACAATAATAGGTACATTGGCAGCTATAGGAATTCATAGAATGAAAGGTCTTCCTAAAAAAACTTTATTAAATATAAATAATCTACCTGTATTAAACCCTGATATTGTTACAGGTATATCTATAATGAGTTTGTTTATATTTATCTTTCCTATATTAAATAAAATAGGAATAAATGCTCAATTTGGATTTACAACAATGCTTTTAGCACATATTACATTTAATATTCCATATGTTGTATTATCTGTATTGCCTAAATTAAGACAATTACCTTCTAATATAACTGAAGCAGCCTTAGATTTAGGTGCAACACCAGGATATGCTATGAGAAAAATAATTTTACCTCAAATAAAGCCTGGTATAGTTGCTGGTTTATTAATGGCTTTTACAATGTCAATTGATGACTTTGTAATTAGCTTCTTTACAACTGGTCCTGGAGTAACTAATCTTTCTATTGAAATTTACTCTATGGCTAGAAAAGGAATTAATCCTTCAATTAACGCATTATCTACTTTAATGTTTATAACAGTATTAATTTTATTATTAATTGTAAATAGAAAAGAATTTACTTCAAGGGGTGAATAAATTGAAAAGATTCAAAAAATTAGCAGCATTAGTTTCAGCAACTTTACTAACAACCTCCCTTTTTGTTGGATGTGGAGCTAGTAATGCTGGAGAAAATGGAACATTAAACTTCTTTAACGTTGGTGATTACATCGATGAGGCACTTATCAGAAAATTTGAAAAGGAAACAGGAATCAAAGTAAACTATTCAACTTATGATACTAATGAAATAATGTATCAAAAAGTTAAAACTAATCCTGGTACTTACGACTTAGTTGTACCATCTGACTATATGATTGAAAAAATGATAGAAGAAAATTTATTAGAAAAGATAGACTTTAATAACATTCCTAATTATAAAAATATAGGAGATAATTATAAAAACTTATCTTACGATCCTACAAATGAGTATTCTGTACCTTACATGTGGGGAACTATAGGTATAATTTATGATAGTACAAGAATTACAGAACCTGTAACTAGCTGGGATATACTTTGGGATTCTAAATACAAAGATGAAGTCTATATGTTTAATTCTCTTAGAGATTCTTTGGCTATTTCTTTAATAAAAGCTGGATACTCTATAAATTCTACAGATTCTAGTGAAATAGATGCTGCTAAAGAAGAATTATTAAATCAAAGAAAATTAACTAATCCAGTTTATGTTGTTGATGAAGTTAAAGATAATATGATTTCAGGAGAAAAAATGCTTGCTACAGTTTGGTCTGGTGATGCAATTTATATAATGAATGAAAATCCTGATATGAAATATGTTGTACCTGAAGAAGGCTCTAATAAATGGGTAGATGCTTTATGTATTCCAAAGGATGCACCTAATAAAGCCGCTGCTGAAGCTTTCATAAACTTCCTATGCGACCCTGAAAATGCTAAAGAAAATGTAGATTATATTGGATACTCTACACCTAATACTGCAGCTTATGATTTACTTGATGAAGATACTAAAAATAATCCTGCTGCATATCCATCTGAAGAAACATTATCTAAATGTGTGTTATTTACAAATTTAGATAATGAAACATTAAAACTATATGAGAATGCTTTTACAGAAGTACTTTCTCAATAAAAAATAATGCAGAAACTATTTAATAAGTTTCTGCATTATTTTTTGCTTCATTATTTATGTATCTTTGACTCGTAAACCCATTTATTTCTCTAATCTTGTCAAGTTAACTTTTTTCCCAGTGACTCCAAGAAAATATAATTTTAAATTTATAAAATTATATTTTGTATCTACTATTTTTATATATGCTATAATTCTAAATATATTGTTATTTATAAAAGGAGGAGCTTATGATTAGATACTATATAATTGTTGAAGGTCGTGTACAAGGTGTTGGATTCAGATTTTTCTGTACAATGAATGCTCGTACATTAGATTTAACTGGCTGGGTTAGAAATATGGATAATGGCATGGTAGAAATGGAAGTTCAAGGTGAGGAAAGTTCCATTGAAAAATTTATTAAAAATATAAAAAAAGGCAATCGCTTTATCAGAGTCGACGAACTTTATCAAAAGAAAATAGAAATACTCCCTCATGAACATACCTTCACAGAACACTATTGAATTCTATTGCGAACCACTTGGAAGCGAAAAAATGAAATATTTATTTTCCGAGAACTGTGAAATTAATATTTCATTTTTTCTTTTTCCATGTGTTTGCTTATAACACCACCTTTATAGTTAATGTTTTCTGCTACAAATTTTTCTGATATTATATTTAATTTGTAAATTTATAATTTT
>OKWY01000036.1_pt1 | contig 78844 bp, 67 predicted proteins | sample 1607041 | NCBI WGS metagenome assembly OKWY01 (sample SAMN07501038, study PRJEB24779) | human gut metagenome | isolation source: stool | host: human infant | place: USA: Pittsburgh, PA | reverse complement strand
TAATCTTAAATTTTATCCACAACTAATAATAGAAAAACCCTCTATTTTTAAACAGGGGGTTTTTCAACAAACTGCAGTATAATAAAAAGCCACAGAAATGTGGCTTTTTATTATACTCAAATATAAATCTTATATCTAAATATGATAAAATTAAAAGTAAAGAAATAACAATGGAGGGAGTAAAATTGAAAGAAGGTCTATACGAACAAGTAATAAACAAAGAAATACTACAACAACTAAACAACCTAGAACAAGAAAAATTCATTATAGATAAAGACAAAATAGATAAAGAAGAAGCAAAAGCAATCCTTTCACAATACATATCACAAATAATAAGAAAATCCCTAAACTATATTAGAGATAAAGAAAAAGAAGATAGCGAAAAACTAATAAAACAAATAGAAGCTTGTAATGACATAATTAACATATTAAGCAAAGTGTCAAATGAAGAAGACATTAAAAAATATGAAATAGATAAAAATGGAGAAATACTAACAGCTCTATATTCAAAAGTAAACAATAAAAGAGCATTAAACAGCAAAAAAGCAACAAGACCAGTAACTCCACTATCACAAAGTTCACTATTCACAGGATCAGGACAAGAACCTAACATGTTAGGAGAATTAAATAAAGAAATACTATCCTGTGATTCTATAGATTTGTTAGTTTCATTTGTAAAGTGGAGTGGAATAAGATGTATTATTGAAAGTTTAAGAGAATCAACAATAAACAATAATAAAAAACTAAGAATAATAACTACTTCATATATGGGAGCTACAGATGTCAAAGCTATTGAAGAGTTAAGTAAGCTACCTAATACAGAAATTAAAATTTCTTATGATACAGATAGAACAAGACTTCATGCAAAGGCTTATATGTTTAAAAGAGAAACAGGCTTTACTACTGCATATATAGGTTCATCAAATCTTTCAAATGCTGCATTAACTTCAGGATTAGAGTGGAATTTAAAAATAACAGAACAAGATTCCTTTGATATTATAAAGAAGTTTGAAGCTACCTTTGAAAGTTATTGGAATGATTCAGAATTTGTTTCTTACAATGGAACAGAAGAAGATAAAAGAAGATTACAAAGATCATTAAGAAAAGAACAAAAAGACAGTGATAATGATTTAAACTTTACTTTTGATATAAGACCATATGCTTATCAAAAAGAAATATTAGAAAAATTGCAAGTTGAAAGAAAGATTTTCAATAAAAATAGAAACTTAGTTATTGCTGCAACTGGTGTAGGAAAAACTGTGATTTCAGCCTTTGACTATAAAGATTTTTGTAAAGAAAATAGGGGGAAGGCTAATAGGTTATTATTTGTAGTTCATCGTGAAGAAATATTAAAACAAGCAAGAGATACCTTTAGAGCAATATTAAAAAATAATAATTTTGGTGAATTAATGGTAGGAGGAAGAACACCTGAAACTTTAGATCATCTATTTGTTTCTATACAAAGTTTAAATAGCAAAGATTTATGTGACATAACATCAGAAGATTACTATGATTTTATTATAGTTGATGAATTCCACCATGCAGCTGCACCATCATATCAAAGGTTATTAAATTATTATAAGCCTAAAGTATTATTAGGATTAACTGCAACTCCTGAAAGAAATGATAATAAAGATATATTTAAATATTTTGAAGATAGAATATCAGGAGAAATAAGATTACCAGAAGCAATAGATAGAAAATTATTAAGCCCATTTCAATATTTTGCAGTATCTGATTCAGTAGACTTATCAAAGCTTAAATGGCAAAGAAAAGGCTATAATATAAGTGAATTAGATAAAGTCTATACAGGCAATGATATAAGAGTTAATAATATACTTGCTAGTTTAAATAAATATATTACAGACATAAATGAAGTAGTAGGACTAGGATTCTGTGTAAGTAAAGAACATGCAAAATTTATGGCTTTAAGATTTAATGAATCAGGAATTCCATCATTAGCATTAACAGATGAAAGTAAAAAAGAAGATAGAAATAATGCTAAGGAAAGATTAGTTAATGGAGAAATAAAGTTTATTTTTGTTGTTGATATATATAATGAAGGTGTTGATATTCCAGAAGTTAATACTATTTTATTTTTAAGACCAACTGAAAGCTTAACTGTATTTTTACAACAGCTAGGAAGAGGATTAAGACTAAGTGAAGGAAAAGAATGTTTAACAGTTCTTGATTATGTTGGACAAGCTCATAAAAATTATAACTTTGAGGAAAAATTTAGATCATTAATTGGTAGAACTAATAAGTCTGTAAAAGAGTATATTGAAAATGGATTTTTAACTTTACCTAAAGGATGTTATATTCAATTAGAAAAAGAAGCTAAAGAATATATTTTAAGAAATATAAAATCTGCTGCAAATACAAAGAATAATCTAGTAAGTAAGATTAGAACATTTAAAGGTGACACAGGCTTAGAATTAACTTTAGAAAACTTTTTAGGTTATCATAATTTATCTCTAACAGATTTTTATGGTAAGAGCAAAGATAGAAGCTTTTCAAGAATGTGTGTACTTGCAGAAGAAAAAGAAGATTTTTATGATGAAAATGAAGATATAATAACTAAAAAGCTATATAACTTATTATTTATTAATTCAAGAAGATTCATAGAATTTATTGTTAAAATAATTAATAACTATGATAATATTTCAGAAGTTGATTTTAATAATGAAGAAAGACTAATGCTAAATATGATCTATTATATTTTCTACAATGATGCACCTAATAAAGTAGAATTATCTTCTATAAAAGAGGGGATTAATAAATTACTTAGCAATAAAACCATGATGAAAGAAGTTTGTGATATATTAAGCTATAATTATAAACATATTGAATTTATAGATAAGAAAGTTGATTTAGGTTTTGATTGTCCTTTAGATTTACATTGTGACTATACAACAGATGTAATTATGGCTGCCTTTGGATACTTTAATGAAGAGAAAAAACCAGCTTTTAGAGAAGGTGTTAAGTATTTTGAAAATAAGAAAACAGATATATTCTTTATAACATTAAATAAAAGCGATAAGGATTTTTCACCTTCAACATTGTATGAGGATTATGCAATTAATGAAAGGTTATTTCATTGGCAAACTCAAAGTAAAACATCAATACAAAGTACAACAGGACAGAGATATATTAATCATTTAAAAACTGGTAACAAGATAGCTCTTTTTGTTAGAGAATATAAAAGTAGAGATGGACTTACATCACCATTTACTTACTTAGGTACATGTGAGTATAGAAGTCATAGTGGTGATAAACCTATTAGTTTTGTATGGGAGCTTCATGAAGAAATTCCAGCAAGTATGATTAATAAAGCTAATAAATCAATAATAATTTAATAATAAAAAAATCCAGATCAAATTTGAGGGGAGAGTAGATAGATTTGTGTAAAAAACAAATCTATCTACTCTTTTTGTATTAAATTTAAAATAATTTACTTATAAAAATAAATTTTAATATGACTATTCAATAATATATGCACTAACGATTTCACCATAATAAGCTATGTGGAAATCTTTATTTGCTCCATAGAATGAACTGTCTACATCTTGTGGATAACAAGTATTTTTAATTTCTTCTGTAATTTCATTAGCATCTTGTTTTTGCTTGTAGATAACTTTACATTCAAGAGTTAGTGGAAGCTCCTTAATTCCAGGAACAGAAATACTATTTGGTTCTTCAAGGGATAAACCAAGTTCATTAATCTTATCACTTACATGACCAGATTTTGTACCACATACACCTAATATTTTTTTATTGAAATTGCCTAGTGGTATGTTTATAGTAAATTCAGGATTCTTTTCAAGCTGAGACTTAGTATAACGATTTTCTCTTACAAACACTGTAAAGATAGGCTTGCCCCATTCAATTCCTAAAGTACCCCATGAAATAGTCATAGAATTAACTTTATCTTCTGTTTTTGTTGTTAATAAAACCCCACTTTTAACAGCCTTCATAATTACATTTGCATAATCAAATACTTCAATTTCTTTTTTCATAATAACCTCCATGGACATTAAAAATAATTTAATTTTATTTCTTGTACATATAATTGTATAATAAAAAATAAATAATGGTAGTATGCACTTTTTTGTAAGATACTATCTAAAAGGAGAGTATTGGATGAAAACATTAGATGCCTGTACTTAGTGAAATTTGTGCATGGGGGCATGAACATATAAATGATGAGATTTAGTATTTAATTAATAATAATTTAAGGTTATAGGGGGAGAGGTTATTTGAGAAGAAATAGATTATTATATTTAATATTAACAATAATAGTAATGATATTAGGCCTATTATCAAGAAAAATAGAAAATTTGCCAGAGATAATTTCTTTATATTCAGGAGATATACTATGGTCACTTATGGTATTTTTAATTATTGCATTTATATTTAATAAAAAATCCACAATATTTACTATTTCCTGGGCAATAATTTTCTCATATAGCATAGAAATAAGTCAGCTATATCATGCACCTTGGATAGATGCCATACGAAATACAACTTTAGGGAGCCTAATTTTAGGCTTCGGTTTTTTATGGAGTGATTTGGTATGTTATACAATTGGTATTTTAATAGGAATAGTAATAGATATTATAATAAATAAAACTAATATTAGAAGATGAAATCACTGATATTTTAAAAATGTTAATTTATAATAATGGTATTGTAAAAGATGTAACATTTATATCAAAGAAAAATAATTTATTAGGAATATTAAATCAATCAAAATATAAAACAGCTATTTATAATGATGGTGGAAGTTTATCAAGTTCTAATATAGAAATAACTTGGATAGATAATAATAATGCCAAAATAATATTAGATGGTCATGAGCAAAATCCTGAAGAAATTGAAGTCACATTTGATAAAGAAATTAAATATAATAAATAAATTATTTTAAATTATAGAGAGTAGTTTGAAATTATGTATGGGAAATAATCTTTGAAAATTGAATAGCAGTATATTTACAAAATATGTTATAATAAATTCATAATAGTATCAAAATAAATAGGGGGAATTAGATTATGGAAATAAACCCATTAGATGATGTTATGAATTATTTTATAATGATATTTATAACATATATATCGTTATTTCTTGTTATAATTATTAATTTTTTAAAAGCACTTTACCTTAATAAAAAAGTTGCATCTAAAAATACTAGAACAATTATGTTTATAGATTTAATTGTTGATATAATATGTGGATTTTCCATGTTATGTGGACTGATGTTTATGGGAGTTTTAGCTGATAATAATGCAGTTAACTGGTCTTATTGGAATAAGTGGCTTTATTTTATTTCAGCTACCAGTTTTATTATTTTTATAATCAATTTAATTATAGTTGTAACAGGCAAAAAAAATAATAATAGAAATGAAGGTATTAAAGATGAATGAGAATTTATCAATAATGAAAACAATAGAAGTTGTTGCAGCAATAATAAAAAAAGATGATAAAATATTTATAACTAAAAGAAGCTATGGTGAGTTTTCAGATATGTGGGAATTTCCAGGAGGAAAAATAGAAGCGGGAGAAACTCAAGAAGAGGCACTAATTCGAGAAATAAAAGAAGAGTTAGAACTAGATATTAATAATTTAAACTATCTAACTACTGTAGAATATGATTACTCTAATTTTCACTTAACAATGCATTGCTTTATTTGTGAAATATGTGGTGGCACATTAAGTTTAAATGCTCATAATGATGCAAAGTGGGTTTCGTTAGATGAGTTATCATTACAAAAATGGGTTCCAGCAGATATTGAAGTAGTTGAAAAACTAGTAGAGGTTAATAGTATCTAAACTTAAAATTCTTTAAGGGCAGGGCTTGATATAGATACTATTATTAGTATTATAGGGCTAGAAAGAAGTGAAATAGAAAGTTTACTATAAATTTAAAGAGGGACTGTATTAAAATGACAGTCCCTCTTTAAATTTATTTATCTAATAATAAGCTTCTTAATTCTGAATAATTAGAAACTTCATAAGTAGGATTTAAATCCGTTTTATTTTCTAATTTATTTGGATTATACCAGCAAGTATCTATATTATAATTAATACCACCTTTTATATCAGAACTTAAACTATCTCCCACCATAAGAATTTCATCTTTATTAAAAACACCAAGATTATTTATAGCATGTTCAAATATATCAGGGTGAGGTTTTGCTATACCTATATTTTCTGAAATTACTATATCTTTAAAGTGATTTGCTATTATAGATTTTTTAAGCCTTCCCTCTTGAACAGCTGTAAGTCCATTAGTAACAATAGAAAGTATGTATTTAGAACTTAAATCTTCTATAAGTTCAATAGCTCCATCAAATAAAAATGAACCATTAGCTAAGTGCTTCATATAAGTACTTGCAAAATCATTTTCGTTAAAGTTAAGATCTAATTTATGAATAAATCTTCTAAACCTTTCTGTTTTTAGCTTTTCTTGAGTAATAAGTCCTTCTTCAAGCTCTTTCCAAATAGCTGTATTTATTTCTTTATAAGCACTAAAGTGATAGTTTTCATCATACTCAATGTTAAATTCTATCATAGTATTTTTAAAGGCTTCTCTTTCAGATTTTTTAAAATCAAATAATGTTTCATCTGCATCAAATAATATAACTTTATATTTCATAAATTCAATTCTCCTATTAATAAATATATAAAATTTCAACTAATGGAATTATATCTTCTAAAGAGAAAAATAGCAAATAAATATTACAATTTTTTTAACAAATAAGGAAAAAGTTGATATAGTTCATTGAAAGTAATAAAATGAAAGTTGTCTAAAGCTAGAATAAGGTAACTTTTAAAAATTATGGGGGAAATGGAAATGAAAAATGCTTTATTAGTATTTAAAAGAGATGTAAAGAGTATTATTAGAAATCCAGTAGCAATAATAATTGTTTTAGGAATTTGTATTATCCCATCCTTATATGCTTGGGTAAATATTAAAGCTTGCTGGGATACTTATAAAAATACTAGTACTATTCCAATTGCAGTTGTTAATAATGATAAAGGTTCAGTATTAAATGATAAGGAAATAAATGTAGGTAATGATGTAGTTGAAGAGTTAAAAAATAATAATGAAATAGGGTGGGAATTTGTTAGTGAAAAAGAAGCAGATTTAGGATTAGTAGATGGAACTTATTATGCAATGATTCAAATACCAGAAGATTTTTCACAAGATTTAACTAGCATTGTATCTGGGAATATTAAAAAACCAGAAATAATATATAAAGTTCAAACAAAATCTAACCCTGTGGCAGTTAAAATAGCAGGTGCAGCCAAAACTAGCTTAATAGACCAAGTTACTTCAAATTTTATAAAGACAGTAAATGAAACAATATTCTCAGTGGCAAATGATATTGGAGAAAAAGCTGATGAAAATAAAGATAAAATAATAAAGTTAAAAGATTCTATAATTCTTTTAGATGAAAATATGGATTTAGTATTAAGTGCTTTAGATGGAACTAATAATCTTTCAATTAATATTAATGATTTTTTATTAGAGATTGAAAATATTGTACCTGACTTAACTAGTGGTTTAGAAGCAGCTGTTAATATAAATAATGAGACAGCAATTTCAGCTGATAATTCAAGAAATATACTAAATAATACTATTGATAATCTTGGATTTAATTTAGAAAGTATAAAAGATACTAATGAAAGAATACAAATGCAATTAGAGACATTACAAAATAGTTCAGATAATAATTTAGTAAGTGATATTAAGTCAACATTAAATGATATAAACAAAACTATAAAAACTATGAATGAATCAGTAACCTCTACAATAAGTTTCTTAGAGAAGGTAAATAGCATTATTCAAAATGCGGAGGTTTCAAATTTAATAGCTTCATTACAAAACTTACAAAGCAAATTAGAAAGTGTACAAGATAAAATACAAACACTTCAAAATGATATTAGTTCAACTAGCAATGATTTATCAATGACATTGAGTAGTTTAAGTGAGAGCTTTGCAGATATAAACAATAATATAATTTCAGTAATACAAAAGTATAACTCAAATATTAAAGAAGAATTAAATAATATGTTTAATAATTTAATAGCTACAATTGATGATGCTAATTATTTAATAAATCAATCAAAAGGGTTAGCAAGTGAAATTGATGAATTTATTAATATAGCAAGTGAAGGTAGTGAATTAACAGCAGAAATGACTAAAAAACTATCTGAAAGCTTAAATGAATTTAAAGAGCCTATAGATTTATTAAGCGAAAAGCTTAAGCTTGTTGATAATAATGACTTAATCAATATAGTTTCAATACTGCAAAGTAATCCAAGCTTTATGGGAGAATTTATATCAGAACCTTTTGATATAGTAGATGAAGCTATATATGAAATTCCAAACTATGGATCAGCAATGGCACCTGTTTATACAGTATTGTCATTATGGGTAGGTGGATTAATGTTAACAGCTATATTGAAAACTGAGGTTACAGATTTTGAAGGTAGCGAAAAGCTTACTTTAAGGCAAAAGTATTTTGGAAAAATGATTACTTTTGTAGTTTTAGCACTTATTCAAGGGTTAGTAGTATCAGTAGGAAATAAATTAATATTGAATATTTATACAGTAAATACAACGCTAATGATATTATTTGCTTTAGCAACTTCCTTTACATTTTCAATTATTATATATACATTAGTAGCTATTTTTGGAAATGTAGGAAAGGCATTATCAATAATATTTATGATAGTTCAGTTAGCTGGAAGTGGAGGAAGTTATCCTATTCAAGTTGATCCATTGATTTTTAGAATACTTCAACCATTCTTCCCATTTACTTACAGCTTAGGTGGTTTTAGAGAAGCAATTGCGGGTCCTTTAGCATCAAGTGTAATTATTGATTTTGTGGTATTAGGTGCAATATCTATATTATTCATATTATTTGGATATTATTTAAAAGCGCCATTACACCCAATTGTTAGTAAGTTTGAAAGCAAGTTTAAGGAATCTGGAATAGCAGAAGCGGAAGAGTAGGTGAGGTATATGAAGAAGACATTTAAGGTTTTTCAAAATGATATAAAAAAATTAATAAAAAGCCCTGTAGCTATTATTATTGTAGCAGGACTTTGTATACTACCATCTTTATATGCATGGATTAATATTAAAGCATGTTGGGATCCATATTCTAATACTGGAAATCTTCCTATAGTTGTTGTAAATAATGATGAAGGAAAAGATTTTAATGGGCAATACATTAATGTAGGAGATGAGGTAGTTAATAATTTAAAAGAAAATGATTCAATTGGATGGGTATTTAAAGATGAATGGCAAGCTAATGATGGATTAAATAGGGGAGAGTATTATGCATTAATAGAGATACCTAATAATTTTACAGAAGGATTAGTAAGCTTAACTACAACATCACCAAGAAAGCCAGAAATAATATATAAGGCAAATCAAAAAGCAAATGCCATAGCTACTAAAATAACGGATACAGCAACAGAGAGCGTTGTAAGGGAAATAAAAACAAATTTTGTTGACACAGTAAATGAAACAGCCATAAAAACAATAAATCAATTAGCTGATAAATTAGAAATAAACAAACCACAACTATTAAGTTTGAAAGAAACTATGGTTTCAGCAACAGAGGATTTAGATAAGGTTTCTGAGTATATGAATAATACAACAGGGCAATCAAAAGAGTTTCAAGATTATTTAAAGAAAATGCAGAATGATTTGCCTAAAATAACAGACTCAATAAATAATCTTCAAAATATTATTCAGGTCAGCAATAATGTAACAGAATATACTAGTGAAATGGTGAATTCACTATCAAACAATATTGAGGATGATATTATAAAGGTACAAGATATTAACAATGATATTCAAAGCTTAATAATTAAAATTAAAGAAGCTATAAAAAATAATGATAATGAAGCTATATTACAATATTTAAATAAAATTAGTAACTTAAATAATGAAGCTATAGACTTTTTAGAGAAAGATATTAAGTTATTACAAAATATTTATGATTTTACTAATAGTGATATAGTTTTATCACAAATTAATTTATTAACAAGTATAAAAGATACATTAACAAGTAGCCAACAACTTATAGAAAACTTAACTACAGCAATACAAAGTGGTGAAACAAGTGAAAATATTAATATTATTTTAGATAGTTTATCAGAAGCGGCAAATAATATATCAAATGACTTAACTAAAGCTTCTAATTTCTATTATTCATCTGTGGTTACAGTATTTAATAATCTTCAAAAATCTTTAAGTATTAAGCTAGATAGTGTTGATAATATTTTAGAAAGTACAAAGGTAATAGTTCCAGAGCTTAAAGCATTATCAAATTTTATGATTAGTACTAATAGTCTATCTGTTAAGGAAATAAATGAACTAAATAGTAAGGTTATTTCCTTAAATGATAAATTAAAAAGTTTAAATGAAAAAACTCAAGATTTTACTAATGAGACTATAGATGAAATGATTTCATTTGTGGTTAATAATCCAGATGACATAGCATCGTTTATTTCTTCACCAATAGATTTAAAGGAAGAGGAAGTTTATGAAAGTGGAATATTTGGTGTTGGTCTTACACCATTTTATTCAGTATTAGCTATTTGGATTGGAATATTATTAGCTTGTTGTTTATTGTCTGTAAGCTGTGAAGAAGAGTTGAAAAAAGAGCTTAAATTAAATACTTTTCATGAGCATTTTGGAAAACTATTATTATTCTTAGTTATTTCGCTAATACAATCATTTATTATAGTTTTAGGAGATGTTTATATACTTGGTGTAAAACCAGATAATCTTATGATATTATTTTTATTTACAATAGTAACTTCAATTACATTTACAGTTATTATATTTACTCTAGTTTCTATGTTTAGTAATGTAGGTAAAGCTATAGCAGTAATAATGATGGTATTTCAAATAGCAGGCTCAGGGGGAATATATCCTATACAGACAAATCCAGAGATATTTGGAGTTTTACAACCTTTATGGCCATTTACTTATGCCATAAATGGTTTTAGAGAAGGTATATCAGGAGCATTAGAATCACATGTTAAATCATATATATTGTCATTGATAGCATTTATAGGTGTATTTTTAGTGTTATCAATAGTAAAGAAGCCATTTTCTAAATTATCAAGTAAGATGGATCATAAATTTAGAGAAAGTGGAATGTAGTTTTATATGAATTATTATTTATACTTGCGAGTAATTTAATTATTAAAAGGATAAGTAATATTGGATTATTTATAGTTAATATAAAAACTAAAAGAGAACATATCTATAAAATGAACTCTTTTAGTTTTTTGTTTTATCATATTAAAATATTATAGTATCTATCTGTATCTACAAGTACTCTTGGATTATTCTTAAAATAATTAATAATTATTTCAGGCATTTCAATTAAAATTTCCTTAACAACCTTACAATTTTCATAGAATTCATATCCACCAGCACCACTTGATCTATAGTTATTCATAACTAAAGTTAAAGTTTGATCATCTGATAATTCATCACCATTAAACTTAATAGAAGTAACTCTATCTCCAACTTCCTTATTTAAATCAAAAGTATAATTAATATTTGTAAAATAATCATAATTATAATGCTCAACTTTAGGTTTTAAAAACCTTTCAGATATGGTTACATGACCATTATTATTTTCAAAGTAACTAGCAGCTCTTTCTAAAGCTAATTTTAATATTTCTTTATTAACTTCAAGAACAGCTAAAGTATTTGGATATGGATAAGTAGATAAAATATCTCTGACAGTAACATTTTCACTAAAACCTTTTATCACATTTGCAAAGGCAGTGCATGATATATCAGCATTACTACTTTCAAGTTGGATTTGATTTATAAAGTTAGCTAAATTTGAACCATTTAAAGCCATATCTAAATGAGTTGTAGGTTGAAGTTCAGTATCTAAAACACCAACTGGAGTATCTAACCATTGTTGAACTTTATTTTCTAATGGTAAGAATTTATCGTACATTTCTTTATTAGGATTTAAATCTATACTTTCTAATGATGAGTTAATGTTCATTGAACCATTATCATCTATAGTAAGCTTTAATTCTAAGAATTTACTACCGTTGTGTGGAGTTTGAGCTATATGAGTTCCATGAAGGTTCATATTAGCAATAGGTAAATGCTGATGTCCAGTAAGAAGTATGTCAAAATCAAATTTTTTACATATCTTATAAGCTATATTTTCTTTTGTAGTGCTTAATTGCTTGTGTGACTCTAAATCATATTCAAATCCACCATGATATATACCTATAATTACATCACATTGCTCTTTTACAGTAGCATAATGTTTTTTTATTGAATCAAAAGTATCAATAATATCTATATTTTCTATGTTTTCAGAGCGTTCCCATCTAGTAATAAAATCAGTAGTAAAGCCAATTACTCCAACTTTTAATACATTTTTCATTGTTTTTATTTTGTATGGAAGGATTGGTAACTCATTAGTTTTATCTATAACATTAGCACAAAGACAATTAGCATTTAGGTTATCTAAGTATTTTTTTAAGTATTCTTTTCCATAATTAAAGTCGTGATTACCCAAAGTGATAAAGTCATATCCACCAGTGTTCATAATAGTTGCAATTGGATGTATATCAAATTCTGAATTACTTAAGTAATTTGTAAATGGGGAACCTTGAATAGTATCTCCACCATCAATTATTAATGTATTTCCATCCTTATTGAAGTGATTAATTATATTAAGTAAACCAATATTTTTTTCATTTCTTTCTACATAGTCTGTTGGATAAACATATCCATGAAGGTCGGATGTAAAATAAATTTTTAATTCTTTCATTATTAGTACCTCTTCGTTAGTTAAATTTATATAAATAATATTGATTATATCATATTTATTTTTAAATAAGTTAAATTTGATTATAACAATGATTAATCGTCAAAATATTTAAGGTGGTTAACAATTAAAAAGGGGGAACATTATGAAAAAAAACTTTAGATATTGTATATTGTGGTATATTTGCAACAATAACAGCAATACTTTCACAAATTGCAATACCGTTACCAGGGGGGAGTACCATTAACATTACAAACATTTGCTGTTTCTTTAGCCGGAATTCTTTTAGGTAGTAAAAAAGGATTTATATCAATATTAGCTTATGTATTAATGGGAGCAATTGGATTGCCAGTATTTTCAGGATTTTCAGGATTTTCAGCAAGAATTGGTGCAATAGTAGGGCCAACAGGTGGCTTTATTTTATCTTTTCCAATTATGAGTTTTATTATAGGATTAGTTTGTGAAAGAACCAATAACAAAATTTTAATTTTTTTAGGGATGCTATTAGCTTCAATTCCTAATTATTTAGTTGGAGCTATTCAATTCTCATTAGTAACAAGTACAAGTATATATAATGCTTTTTTAGTAAGCGTATTACCATTTATTTTTGTAGGCATAATTAAAGCAGTATTAGCAACTATAATTGGTTCCAGGTTAAGAAATCATAAGTCAATAAAAGGATTTATTAGTTATGATAAAGCTTAGACCGCATCATTTGAGTTAAAAGAAAAAACATATGAATATGACTCTTTATTAAGATATATAAAGAGTCATATTACTAAGGAAATTATGGATGACATATGTGGAAATTGTGAATGGTATAGTATGAGTAAATGTAAGAAAAGAATGTTTGTAGAAATATAAAATAGAGGTTTTTTAAGATATATTTGTAAAAAATATTACAAAAGCGGCAAAATATATAATAGTGTAATTAATACATATTTGATTTTCAGAAATATTATAGATTGATAAACTATGATAAAAATAAAAAATAAACAAAATGGTGTGAGAGTTAGGGGAGAAAAACAATGAAGATTATTAGTGTATGCAATCACAAAGGGGGATGTGCTAAAACTACAACAGTAGTAAATATAGCAGCTGAGTTAGTTAATTCAGGGTATAGAGTTTTGATAATAGACAATGATTACCAAGCCAATTTAACAACTAGTGTAGGATTTAAACCAGATAATGAGTCACTAGTTAACTGTCTTAGAGGAAAGAAATCTTTAAGAAAAACAATAAAGAAATATGCAACCTTAGATGGGTTAGATATTATTCCTAATAATTCAGAAGTTAGTAATTGTGACTTAGCTTTAATAAAAATGAAAAATTGCAAAAGACTATTAAGTAATTTGATAGAAGAAGAAAATTTAAAGGATGACTATGATTTTATATTAATAGATTGTCCACCAAATCAATCAATTACTACTATTAATGCATTAGTTGCTAGTGATAGTATAATAATACCAATGGAACCTTCTTTATTTAATATGCAAGGGCTTAAAATTTTATCAAAGACATTAAAGTTAATTCAAAAAACATTTAATAAGAAGTTAAAGGTTGAAGGAATATTATTAACAAGAGTAGATTCAAGAACAAAGCTTAGCGAATCTTTTAGAAAAGAGATAAAAGAGCTTTATCCATATAAAGTTTTTGATACAGAAATTCATCAAAGTAGTATAATAGTGAAAAGTCAAATTAATGGATTACCAGTATCTATGTATGATCCAAGATGTAAAAGCACAAAGGAATATAGAAGTATAACTAATGAGATTTTAAATAAGAGGAATACTTGTAGTATATTTAGAATAAATAGTAAAAGCATCATTAATAAAGAAGTAGTTAAAGTAGGATGAAGGTAAAGAAATTTTATGTAATATAAATATATTTGAGTAAAGATATGATAATTTAGAAAGACAAAAATAATAAGTTTATTTTTGTCCTTTTTTTTATTAAAGAAATCTTAAAAATAGAAAATAGAAAAAATTAATATTGATATAATGAAAAAACAAAAAGAATATTATTATGAATAGATTTATAATAAAACTAATTAAAAATAGAAATTAAAATTGCTGTCCATATATTGTACAGCAGAATGGAGAGGAATTATGAAAAATTTACAATGTGAAATAGTAGTGGTAGCGGCAGGACCAGCAGGATTATCTGCAGCAGTTCAAGCGGCAGAAAATGGCGCTAAGGTAATAGTTTGTGAAAAAGCTGCAAGTGTTGGTGGTGCAGCTAATATGGGAATGGGACCATTAGGAATAGAAACTAAATATCAAAAACAACAAATGGATTCTATTACAGTAGAAAAGGCATTTAATATGTTTATGGAATATACTCATTATCAAGTAGATGCAAGATTAGTAAAAAGATATTTTGCACAATCAGCAGATACTATTGAATGGCTAGAAGATATGGGAGTTGAATTTGAAGGTGCCTTTAAATATTTCCCTCAATCAGAAGCAACTTGGCATATTGTAAAAACTGATCAAGAGATTGGACCAAGAGCAGCATCATTTATGAATAAAGCTTTATATAAAAGGGCATTAGAATTAGGAGTTAAATTTTTAATGGAAACTCCAGCTAAAAGAATAATTATGAAAGATGGCAAAGTAAATGGTGTATTGGCTATTAACAAAGATGGAAATGAATTTGAAATATCATGTAAAGCAGCGATTATTTGCACTGGAGGAGCTGGTTCAAATAAGGAATTAATAAAATCTGAAACTGGAATGGAACATGGAAGAGATTTATTTAGTTTTGCTATCCCTGGTTTAGTTGGGGATGGGATGAAGATGGCATGGGAAGCAGGTGCTGCTAAATCTACTATTCGTATAGAATCAGCAGCAAGTGTTGAAGGAATGGAAAATCTTCCACAAGCAGTACCTAATGTTTTTAGTCAACCTAATCTTTTAGTTAATAAGCATGGTAAACGTATTATGAATGAAGAGTATATGCAAAATGCAACATATCTTTCTAATGTTGTATCCAATCAAAAAGAAAGGACAGGCTATAGCATAGTAGATTCTTCAATTGTAAAATATTATGTAAAAAATGGAGTAGATAATGTTAGCTTAGTACGTACTAATCCTGATGTATCTGAATTTTGGGATGGTATAAAAAGTGCAGTTGCATATGGAAGTAAGGATGTAGTTGCTGCAGATACTATAGAAGAGTTAGCAGAAAAAATAGGGATAGATAAGGACAATCTTCTTGAGACGGTTGAATATTATAATTATCTTTGTGAAAGTGGAGATGTAGAGTTCTATAAGGATAGAAAATATATGAGAGAAATAAGAAAAGCACCTTATTTTTGTGCAAAGATAAGACCGGGTGGATACGGAACTGTTGGTGGAATTAAAATCAATGACAACTGCGAAGCTATTGATAATGATTTTGAGCCAGTACCAGGTTTATACAGTGCTGGTGCAGATTCATGTGCTATATATGAAGATAGCTATATGTTCCTTTTACCAGGAAACTCTATGGGCTATGCCGTTAATACAGGAAGGATTGCAGCTATCAGTGCAACTGAATATATACAAAAATAGACAAAAAAGATAAGTATATAATATTAAGTCGTAATTTAATTACTTAAAAAATATAATAAAGTAAAAAAATGTGTGATATAATAAAATTTAAAGGATTATGGTATATATTTTAAATGGTATAAAAAAGTCTTATTTACTTATGATGTTTAGAACAATATTTTTATGTTCTAAAAGGGGATAGTGGGAGGATAAAATGATTAAATTTCAATTTTTAACAGATAAAAGGATAGAGCGTAATAAAGAGTCAAATATAGTTGTTCTTTTTATTTTAGAGGGGGAAATTAAATTAAAATTAGAGGATGAAAGCTATGTATTAAAACAAGATGATTTTATTACAATAAATCCAGACAGAAATTATTCATATATTTCAAGTGGAGATGTGTTAATTGGAAAATTAATTATAGATAGAACAGAGCTTAAAAAGATTCTTAAAAATAGTAATGCCATTTTTGGGTGCAATTCAACTGCTGGTGATGGGGAAAAGTATGATGAAATTAGGACTGTTTTAAAGAAAATTTGTAATTATCACTATTCAAATCAGAATAAAAGTCAATTATTTTTAATTTCTATTTATTATGATTTTCTAAATAGCTTAGCTACAAACTTTTTGCTAACAGAAGAAGATGAAAATTACTCTAATATGGTTCATAAAAATGAAGAGAGGAAACAAAAAATAGAGGACTATATTAATGAAAATTATGATAAAGAAATTAGTTTAAATGATTTATCAGAAAAACTTTATTTATCAAATGCATACTTATCAAAGTATATAAAAAAGCAATTTGGAATGAGTTTTTTAGAATGTGTAAATAAAGTAAGGTTAGAATATGCAATAGAAGCATTAATTTATTCAGATAAGCCAGTAGTAAGAATTGCAGTAGAGTGTGGATTTTCAAGTTCTGCAGCATTTAATAAGGCTTTTAAAGAAAAATATAATATTACACCTTCTTTATATAGGGTAAGTTGGAAAGGTGATAAAAATAAAGAAGAAATTAAAGAGGGTAATAAGGAAGAGTTAGATAAAAAGTTAATGATGTATTATCAGGATAATATGTTAGAAAATACAGATTATTCACAGGCTTTACAAAGAAAAGTAAAGGTTTATGATAGTAGTAATAATACAGAAAAAATAAATAATAAATTTATATTAATTAATGCTGGAACAGCAGCAGATTTATTACATTCAGATATGCAAGAACATATTTTATGCTTAAAAGAAAAGTTAGGAATAAAATATGTACGTTTTTGGGACTTATACTCTTCTGAAATGTTTTTAAATGAACATTCTGAGGGGAAAAAATATAATTTTACAAAGTTAGATCGTATACTGGATTTTCTTATTAATAATGGAATGATACCATATATTGAATTAGGTGTTAAAACAAAAAAATTAATAAAAAAATATAAAGTTTTACTTTATCAAAAAAGTGAAGAAAATATATTTAAAAGCAAAAAAAGCTTAGAATATTTTATTTATATGTTAATTAAGCATTTGATAAATAGATATGGAATTGAAGAAATAAGAAAATGGTATTTTGAATATTGGAGAATAGAAAAAGATAGTGATAGTAATTTAATGGCAGATATTATTGATATACAGGAATATTTGGAATGCTTTGATATTGTTGCAGGAGAAATTAGAAAATATGTACCTGATATAAAAATAGGTGGCTATGGAATATCATTACGTTATGGAGAAGAAAATGTTAGAGAAAGTTTAAAGCAATGGAAAAGAAGCAAAGAGAAACCAAGTTTTATAAGCTTATATTGCTATCCATATCCAGGTGAAAAAGGAAGTAATGGCAAAAAACCAGAATTGTCCATGGATCAAAACTACGTAAAAAATTATATGAATAAAGCGGTAAAGATGATAAAAGAATCAGGAATCCAAGTTAATGATATTCATATATCTGAATGGAGTTTTACTGTATCTAATAGAAACAATCTTAATGATAGTTGTGTAAAAGGCGCATATCTTACTAAAAATATATTAGATATTGTGGATGTAGAAGGTATTAATTTGGTAGGGTATTGGATTGGGTCAGATTTGTTTGCAGACTTTTATGATTCAAGTGAGTTTTTAAATGGAAGTGGAGGTCTACTTACAAAGAATGGAATAGAAAAGCCATCATATTATGCATTTAAATTTATGAAACGATTAGATGGAAATATAGTAAAAAAGGGTGAAAATTATATCGTAGTATCACAAGGGATTTGCAATTATAAGATAGTATGTCATAATTTTAAAAACTTCAATTATCAGTATTGTTTAAAGGATGAGGATCAATTAGAGATAGAAAAAATTGATGAGTTATTAGAAGATAATAAAAATATGAAGATGGATTTTGAATTTGAAGTTCCTAGAGGCGGAAGATATTTAGTTAGGATTCACTCAGTAAGTAAAAAACATGGAAGTATTCAAGATGAATGGATTAATATGGGTAAGCCAGAAGAGATGATGCAAGAAGATATTAATTATTTATCTAGAATAACTATTCCACATATTAGTGTAAAGTATGTAGAATCTAGAAATAATAAATTGAATTTTTCAATATGTCTTGAAGCTAATGAGATTAATTATATAGAGATAACTTATTTATATTAAAGAAAATAGGACAAAATAAATGTATTAATTTTTGTCCTATTTTCTTTTTTATAGTTACAAACCTTTATTTAAGGTTAAAAAATATATTTGATTACAATATTTTAGGTAAAGAGCCAAAGGTAAATATAAATTAAAATAATATTATAGCAAATATGAATTTTAAAGGAGAAATGAAATATGAAGATTTTAGCAATATCAATGGGAAGACACAATCATAATTGTGATATATTAGCAAAACATACATTAATTGCAGCAAAGGAAGCTGGAGCAGAAGTGAAATTTGTAAATACAATGGATATGCAAATTGGACATTGTAAAGGATGTGGAGCATGTTCAGTATTAAGAGATAAAGGGAAACAAATTAAATGCATACTTAAGGATGATTATTTAAAATTAGAAAATGATATCCTTGATGCAGATGGAATAGTTGTTGTTGCACCAGTTTATTCTATAGCACCAGTAGGGCAATTAAAGAATTTTATTGATAGATTTGGAGCGGCACATGATTTAGCAGCTGCAACAGAAGAGCAAAAGAAGAGAATTAAAGAAGGTGCTGAAGAATTACTTGATGAAAGGTTATTTAGGGATAGATATGTAGCTTATATATCAGTAGGTGGAGCACATACTCCAAACTGGGTATCAATGGGATTACCTAATTTCCATATGTTTGGTATGTCAGTAGCTATGAACGTAGTAGGTCAATTAGATGCATATGATATGGGACATAGAACTAATCCAGTATTGGACAAGCCATTCCTTGATAAAGTTTCGGATTTAGGAAAGCATTTAGTAAATTCAGTAGGTAAAAAGAGAGAAGAAATAGAGTGGTGGGGAGATAAAGGTGTATGTCCAGTATGCCATAATAAAATTATTTCTATTGAAGATACTACAGACGTTGAATGTCCTCTTTGTGGAATTAAAGGTGAGCTTTCTATTGAAGATGGAAAGATTAAGGTTGAATTTTCAAAGAAAGAACAAGAAAGAGCTCGTAATACTATGAATGGTTTATATGAACATTATTATGAATTAAAAGATATGATGAAAGTTATAATTCCAAAGTTACAAACTTATAAGGAAGAAATCCCAAAGTTAATGGAACCTTATAAAAACTTTGAATCAACTTATTAAAATTATAGGTGGCTACAGAAAGAAGGGACAAGTAATGGTTAGTATAGTTATCGATGGGAAAAAGCTACAAGTATCAGAAAGTGAAAATGTATTAGAATGCGCATTGAAAAATGAAATATATATTCCCCATTTGTGCCATCATCCTGATTTAGAGGACATAGGTTCTTGCAGATTATGTTTGGTAGAAGTTGAAGGACAAGAGGAAGTGGTGACATCTTGTACCTTAAAACCCTATGAAGGTATGGTAATTAATACGAAAAGTGAAAGAATAAATAAATTGAGAAATCTTTCTTTAGAACTTATATTAGCAGGACATCCAGAAGAATGTACTACATGCCCTAAATATGGTAATTGTGAATTGCAAACAGTAATTCAATATATAGGTGCAAATAATTCAAGAATGAAGATTCGTAATAAGGGATTTGAACCAGAGAAAGAAAATCCGTTATTAGTTCATGATATGAATAGATGTATATTATGTGGTAGATGTGTAAGAGCATGTAATGAATTAAGAGGAGTAGGAGTTTTACAGTACAAGAAGAAAGGAATGGAGACTTGCATTTCTACATTACATGATAAGCTTTTAAAAGATGAAGATTGCCGTTTTTGTACAGCTTGTGCTGAAGTATGTCCTACTGGAGCAATTCGTGATAAGAAACAGTTAAGTGAAATATCAAGTAATCGTGAAGAAGCATTAGTACCTTGTCGTAATGCATGCCCAGCCCATACGGATATACCAAGATATATAAGATTTGTTAAAGAAGGAAAATATGATGAAGCGGCAGCTGTAATTCGTGAAAAAGTTCCATTTCCAAAGGTATTAGGACATATCTGCAATCATGAATGTGAAATGCAATGTAAGCGATTAGAAGTAAATGAAGCTATGTCTATTAGAAATATAAAGAGATATGCAGCAGAACATGATACAGGAAGGTATTGGAGAAAAAGAGGAAAACAATTACCTGATACAGATAAAAGAGTATGTGTTGTAGGGGCAGGCCCAGCAGGACTTACTGCAGCTTATTATCTTAGAAAGCAAGGTCATAGCGTAACACTTAAAGAAGCATTGCCAACAGTTGGAGGAATGATGTCTTATGGAATTCCTGAGTATAGGCTTCCTAGAAATGTTATTGCAGAAGAAGCGATGGTAATTGCAGATACTGGAGTAGTAATAGAAGTAAATGAAAGAGTTGAAAATCCTGTTCAATTAAAAAATGATTATGATGCTGTATTAATGGCAATTGGAACTCATAAGGGTGTTAAGCTTCCTATAGCAGGAAATGATTTAGAAGGAACGTTATTAAATATTGATTTTCTTAGAAATGCTAGTATGGGAAAAGAAACTGGAATGGGTAAAAAAGTTGTTGTATTAGGTGGAGGAAATGTTGCATTTGACTGTGCAAGAACAGCTAAAAGATTAGGTGCATCAGAAATTCATTTAGCTTGTTTAGAAGCAAGAGATGTTATGACTGCAGATGAAGAAGAAATTGTACAAGCACAGGAAGAAGGGATTTTTGTACATCCAGCAAAGACTTTTGAAAGTATAAATGGATCAGATAAAGTTACAGGGGTAACATTTATGAATGTTAAGTCATTTACTTTTGATGAGAATAGACGTGCAATAATTGAAAAAGAAGAAAATTCACAAATGACTATAGAAGCGGATACAGTAATTTTTGCTGTAGGACAAAGAAGTGATATTAATGAAGAAGTAGGATTAGAGCTTGGAAGGACTAATAGTATTTTAGTTAATGAGAAAACTCTTATGACTGGAGTTGAAGGAATATTTGCAGCGGGAGATACGATATATGGTACTAAATCTGTAATTCAAGCTATTGAATCAGGAAGACAAGCAGCTAGTGAAATTGATAAATATTTAGGTGGAGATGGAGATATTTCTGAAAAGTTTGCTCCCGAGGAAGAAGTAGCTAATTATATTGGAGTTATAGGCGGGTTTGGTTATGAGAAAAGAGTAGAAACTAGAATTGAAAAGTCAGAAGAGCGTCAAGATAATTTTGGTTTAATTGATCATGGAATATGTTCTTCTGATATTCAAAAGGAAGCCTCTAGATGTTTACAATGTGATTTAAGATGCAAAATAACAAGGCCTAGATTATGGTCAGACTATGTTGAGAAACAGGGGGTGAAGTAATAAATGAATACTATTGAGATACTAAATAAGATTCAATTAGTAAATGTATTTGAAAAGGTTACTGACTCTAAATATATTTCTATTCCAGAGAAAATAGAAAAAGTTGTAGTAGGTTTATATAATAGTGATTTAAAACATTCATTATTAGAAATTCTTGAAATAGATACAGAGTTATTTATAGAAGGAATTAAGTTTTTAAGAGATACATCTTATGCAAGTGAAATGCAAATATATCTTCCAGAAAAAAATAATAGATTAAGTGATAATGTGATAAATGAGCTTAAAGAAAATGGAATAGTAATAAAAAGTGGTTTAATTAATAGGAGGGAAAATAGAAATAATCTTTTATGTCATTTTGAACATGTGGTAAAAATAGCTATCTTACTTAGAGGGGATGATATAAATTTTTCTTATGTAAGTATAAATGCAGAAGGTTTAAGAAAAGTAGCTTATGGAACAAAAATTTCAGAACTTTTAGAAGAGAATATTAATAATATAAAATTCCTTGAAGTAGGAAATAGATATTTTGATCAATCTATAGTTGAAAAAAATATAGAGCAGGTATCAATAACTAATGGAACAATAAATACTTTCAATGAAAATAGCTGCATTATACATGAAGCAAATAAAGAAATATTAGAATATCGTGAAAAATCATGCGGAAAATGTTTATTCTGTAGAGAAGGTTTAATTCAATTAAATACTATGATGGATGAGATTAGTATTGGAAAAGGAAAGTTAACTTATATACCTCTTATGCAGGAAATTGGAGAAGCTATGAATATTTCAGGAAATTGTTCTTTAGGAGATGAAGTTGCAGAATCAGTATTATCATCTTTACAAATTAGAGAGGTAGATTATTTAGATCATATTAAAAAGAAAAAGTGTAGTTCTGGAGTTTGTATATCTAACGAAAATATTTATATTGATCCAAAGTTATGTATAGGATGTGAAGAATGTATATCTTCTTGCAGCTTAGGATGTATAGATGGAAGAAAAGGATATATTCATATGTTATATGATTTAGATTGTACTAAATGCGGTAAATGTATATCTAAATGTAAAGCTGGAGCTATTAAGAAAATAACAGGAAAGGTTCCAAGACTTCCAGACAGACTTACTAAATGTAAAATGTTTAAATAACTAAAGGTGGCAAAAGCCACCTTTTAAAATACAAAAAAATGGTTAAGAGGTAAGAGGAGAATTATGAAAAATAAATCATTAAATAAAATAAAAATTTCAGTATTTACTATTGCATTTATATTGGGACTAAATATTGCGGGAGTTGCTCCAATTTTAGGAGTACTCAATGAACAATTTACTCAGGGGACAAGCGGAATACAGTTATTACAAACTATAAGTCAAGTTTTAGTAATGGTAGGGGCTATGGCAATAGGCTGGATGACAACAAAATTGTCTAAGAAAAAGCTTATATTAATAGGGTTTATAATTTTGGTAGTTTGCGGATGTTTGCCTTTCTTTTTTGGACAGTATGGAGTTATATTTTTTTCTCGTCTTTTAATGGGATTTGGATTTGGTATTGTATCACCATTAAATACAGCAATAATAGCAGAATATGTTGAATATGACAAACGTCCAGCCTATTTAGGACTTCATGTTACAGGAATGGGAATTGGAGCATTTGTAGTAAACTTGTTTGGTGGATTTCTTGGATCATTTGGATACCAGTATTATTTTTTAATTCATTTGGAAATATTGATTGCAATATTTATTATAATAAGAGCTTTACCGGAAGGAAATTTAGATAAAAATTTAAGTGATAAAAATATGAAATTAAATAGCAAAGTATATAAAATATCTGTTATTGCATTTTTTGATTCTTTATTTATCACTGTGTTTACTACTAATATAGGTATATATTTGGCAGATTTGTTTAAAGCAGGAAGTGGAATTGCTGGAATAGCAAATGGAGTAAATGCAATATTTGCATTGTTATCTGGAATGTTATTTGCTAAAGTTACAGGAATATTAAAAAAACATACGCTTCCAGCGTCAGTCTTTATTGGAGCAGCAGCATATATAGTGTTGATAGTTTTCAAAAATAATATGATAGGAATATTTGTTGGATGTGCTTTTGCTGGAATTGCGTTAAGTTCATTTATGGCAATGGCAACATTATTATTATCTAGTTTTGTAAAAACAGATGCTGTAGCAAAGGCAAGTGGAATTTTTAATGTATTTAATGGATGTGGATGTCTTTTATCACCAATTGTAGTTAATTATATTAGTAAATTAGCTTTAGGATCAGATAGCGTAATTAATATTTATATGGTTAGTATAGTTGGAATGTTACTACTTGGCTGCATAACATATGTTTTTGTACTTAGAAATGAAGAAAATCACGCTCAGCAGGAAAAAAGATAAAAATTATACATGAATAATTGTCATTTTGTAAAAATATTCACTTGAAGGCTAAAAAAGATTAAATAAATATGTGATTTGTTTAAATAGAGAAAATAAAACGATTACTATAAAAGTTAAAATAAATATAAAGAAAGGCCATTAATTGGGAGATAGGAGGGTAAAAATGTTTGCAAAAAATATGTTTAATCCAGAAGGATTTAAAAACACAATAAAAGATGGAGAAGTAATTGGGTTTCAATTTGATTTTAAAATTCAATATTATAGAGGAGTTAGTTTATCCATCATAAGAAATATTGAAGTTGAAGTTGATGGTATATCTTATCCAAGAGAGAATATTAGATTTTCAATAGAGGGTGAAACTTTCACATTAGAAGAAATGAGAACTGTAATTGATTATCGTTGGAAATTTGGACAATGGGCAACAATAACAGTACTTAAGGAGGGTGGATTAACACCAGGTAAACATCATATTAAATCAACACAAACTATAGCACCATCATACATGCCTATGATTCTTGTAAATTCAGGTGAGTATGACTTTGAATGTGAATAAGAGGGGGAGCAGAATATGAGTAACAAGATTAAAAGAAGTGTATCTTTATATAGTTATCAAGAAGAATATTATCTTGGAAAAATGAGTTTAGAAGATTGTATTCGTGCAGCAGCAGAGGCAGGAGCAACAGGGATAGAATTATTAGGTGAGCAAATGATAGATGAGTTTCCTAATATTACAGATGAATTTAAAGAGCAATGGTTTGGATGGATGAAAAAGTATGGTGTAGAACCAACTTGTTATGATGCATTCCTAGAAAATCATATTTATGATAACCGTACTCTTACTTTAAAAGAGCAAATTAAAATGATGGAAAGAGATATTAAGATTGCTGGTTCTCTTGGATTTAAGACATTAAGAACTTTAGTATCAACTCCAATGGATGTTATAGAAGGAAGTCTTGAATGTGCAGCAAAAGAGGATGTAAAGATTTGTATTGAAGTTCATTCACCATTTTCATTAAATTCAGGATGGGCAGATGGATACATGGAAATGATTAAAAGAACAGGAACAAAACATTTTGGATTTATGCCAGACTTTGGAATATTCTGCAAGAGTATACCTGATGTTTTAGTTGAACAAGCTTTACGTAATGGTGCTAATCCAGAGTGTGTAAAAGTTGTTCAAGATGCATTTAATGAACGTGTAGCAAAGGGATTTACAAAAATAAAATATGATAAAAATCTTGGAAGGGCACATCATGCATATATGGTTGCAAATGGTATGCCAGAGCTTATGAAAAAGATAGAAGAAATGAATGGCAATAAGGTTGATAAAACATTTGCAGCTGATAGTTTTGGTTTCACATGGTGTGATCCACAAGACATTATAGATAACATTGAATATATTTATCATACACATGCTAAATGTTATAACACAAATGAAAATTATAAAGAGACATCTATTCCTATTAATGAAGTTGTAGAGGCTTATAAAAAGGCTGGATATGATGGTTATTTAAGCACAGAATATGAAGGAAATAGAATGATAAATGACTTCTATGAAGTTGATAGTGTTGAACAAGTAAGACGTCATCAAGAAGCTTTAAGAAGAGCAATAGAAGATTAAATAATAAAAGTAGGAGATATTTAGGAGGGGTTAAAATGAGAAAAGTAAGAATTGGTATAGTAGGATGTGGAGGCATAGCAAATCAAAAACATTTACCATCATTAAAAGCATGTTCTGACAAGAATGAAGTAGTTGCATTTTGTGACATTATTGAAGAGAGAGCAGTTAAGGCTGCAAAGGAATATGGAACAGAAGGGGCTAAAGTTTATACAGATTATATAGAAATGATGAAAAATGAAGAAATTGAAGTTATTCATGTATGTACTCCAAATGTTGCACACTGTCCAATTGCAGTAGCAGCATTTGAAGCTGGAAAACACGTATTATGTGAAAAACCAATGGCTCATAACACTGAGGATGCTCAAAAGATGATTGAGGCATGGAAAAAATCAGGTAAGAAGTTCACTATTGGATATCAAAATAGATTCCGTGATGATACACAAACACTTCATGCATCTTGTGCTGAGGGAGAATTAGGTGAAATTTACTTTGCAAAGGCTCATGCTTTAAGAAGGCGTGCAGTACCTACTTGGGGGGTATTCCCTAACAAAGAATTACAAGGTGGTGGTCCATTAATAGATATTGGAACACACGCATTAGACTTAACTTTATGGATGATGAATAACTATAAGCCAGTGTCAGTAACTGGACAAGTATTCTATAAGTTGGGAGGTCAAGAAGATGGACCTGCAGGAAATGTATTTGGACCATGGAATCCAAAGACTTTCGAAGTTGAGGATTCAGCATTTGGATTAATAAAGATGGAAAATGGAGCAACTATTTATTTAGAATCATCATGGGCATTAAATGTATTAAAATCTATGGAAGCATCTACAACACTTTGTGGAACAAAAGCAGGAGCTGAAATTCATCACGGTGGAAGCTATCCAAAGGATGAATTAATTTACAATACTGTTGAGCATAATCAATTAATGGAAAAGGTTATTTCACCTGCAGGAGTAGTTGATTTCTTTGAAGGTGGAGCTTCAGCAGAAGGGATTCGTGAAGCTGAGCAATGGTTAGATGCAATAATTAATGATACAGAACCAGTTGTAAAACCTGAGCAAGCATTTGTTGTTACTCAAATTCTTGAAGCTATTTATAAGTCAGCAGAAACAGGTAAAGAAGTATTATTAAATGAGTAATTATGAATAGGTGGTAGCAAATATGAAATTAGGATTAGTAAGTGCAATTTTAGATAATTGCAGCTATGAAGAAATGATTGATATTGTTGCTGAGAATGGGTTGGAATGTGTAGAAGTAGCATGTTGGCCTGTTGGAAAAGCAGAAAGAAGATATGCAGGAGTTAGCCATATTAATGTAGATGAATTAGATGAAGAAAGATGCAAGTATATAACTAAGTATGCAGAAGGTAGGGGAGTTAAAATTTCCTCTCTTGCATACTATCCTAATACTATGGATCCAGATGTAAGAAAGCGTACATTGTATGTAGAACATCTATACAAATTAATAGATGCATCTGCAAAACTAGGTGTAAATATGGTTACTACATTTATAGGACGTGACCCTAAAAAAACTGTAGATGAAAATCTTGAGTTAGTAAGAGAGGTTTGGATTCCAATTATAAGACATGCAGAATCAGCAGGAGTCAAAATTGGTATTGAAAATTGTCCTATGTTATTTACTGATGATGAATGGCCTGGAGGGCAAAATTTGATGACTACTCCTTCAAACTGGAGAAAGGTTTTTGAAATTTTAGATAGTCCAAATATAGGAATAAATTATGATCCATCTCACTTTATATGGCAACAAATAGATTATATTAAGCCAATTTATGAGTTTAAGGATAAGATATTCCATGTTCATTATAAAGATATTAAGGTATATAAAGACAAGCTGGATGATGTAGGAATAATGGCAACTCCACTGAAATATATGTCACCAAAACTGCCAGGGTTAGGGGAGGTTAATTGGGGAAAATATGTTTCTGCATTAACTGATATAGGGTATAACGGGTATACTTGTATAGAAATTGAAGATAAAGCGTTTGAAGGAGATCTTGAAAAAGTTAAGAACTCTATTAAATTAAGTACGAATTATCTTCGTCAATTTGTAATATAATTTTAGTTTAATGTAGGGAAAATCAAAAAAAATTTATTTATAATTTATAATAAAATTAAGATTTAACAGAAATATACTGATACTACAAAATAAGCTTTTTAAGAAAAGTTAAGCTTCTCTCATTAAGTTAATGAAAAAATTCAATGTTAATTAAAAATATTAAATTTTTGATTTTCCTTTTATTATAGATCAACACTATAGTAATTTAAATTAAGTTATGATGGAGTACGAGTTACTATTGTTTAATTATGAAAAGTTAAAATAAATAATTAAATGGGGAGAGAATTTATGAATAGTGTTTCAACTAGTAAAATAGTTAAAAAGAATGATATTTCTAATGCACAGATTGGTATTTATGGTTTAGGTAATTTTGCATCACAACTTTCTTGGACAATGGTTAGCTCTTATCTTATATTATTTTATACAGATGTATTTGGTTTAGCAACAGGAGCAGTAGCAATATTGATGCTTGTTGCAAAAATTTGGGATGGAATTAATGATATTATGATGGGAGCAATTATGGAAAGAACTCATACAAGATGGGGACGATTTAGACCATATATTGCTGGAGGAGCTATATTTTTAGTTATATTCACTGTGTTAACGTTTACTGTGCCTAACTTTCGAGGCACAGGAAAGCTTATATATGCTTATATAACTTATATAGGCCTTGGAATGTCATATACAGTAACTAATGTTCCATATACAGCATTACCTATTGTTATGACAGATAATCCAAAGAAGATAAATCGTCTATATACTGCACAAATGCTTGGTATGACAATAGGTATGATAGTATTAAATCTTTGTACATTACCATTAGTTAATTATTTGGGTAATGGACAACAATCAGCTGGTTATCAAAAAACTGCTACAATTTTTGCTTTAGTTGCATTACCAATGTTCCTTTTAGTTGCAGGTTTTTGTAAAGAAAATATAACAGTGAAAAAAGAAAATCAACCGGCACTAAAGGAAACTGTCAAGGCTATTGCGAAGAATAAAAATTTAATTATGGTACTTTTATATACTATTATTTCAATGATGGGTATGTTTGGAAGAATTGGAGTTGCGGTTTACTTTTATTTATATTGTGTACAAGATTTCCGTTTTGTTACAATATTTATGATGATGCAAATGATAGTTGGTACAATTGTAATGCCTTTTGCACCTAAGGTTATGGAGAAAATTGGTAAGAAAAACACTTGTATAGTTGCAATGATATTACAAACAATTGGAATGGCAATGATGTTCTTTGGTCCATATACAAATATTCCATATTTATTTGTATGTCATATTGTTTATGGTTTAGGATATATTGCGGGGCCATGTGGAAGTGCAATGATTGTAGATTCTATTGATGATTATGATGTAAAGAATAATGTAAGAAGTGACGGTACTGCTTTTGCAATGAATGGACTTGGAACAAAGATAGCATCAGCAATTGGAAGTGCATTGGGAATAGCAGTAATAGGTTGGTTTGGATATCAAGCAGGACAAGATATAACAGCAAGTACTCAAAATGGTATCAATATCGCTTCAAATTTAATACCAATGGTTTGTTATGTTTTAGCTATAATTCCTTTGTTCTTCTATAATCTTTCTGATGATTATATGGATAAGGTTAGAAGATCATTAGAAGAGAGAAATTCAGCAAGAAATTAAATAGTTTATATTGCTAGAATTATAATATAGTAGTAGGACGAAAATTATATATTGATTTTTGTCCTACTTTTTTCTTTAAAAAAGGATGTAGTTAATATGTCAAATTGTAATTAGAAATATGATAAATATAAAAAAGAAGTTTTTATTCAATTTAGTAAAATATAAGTATAGATTGATATATTAAGGGAGGAGAGTTTATGAAAGTTAAATTTGGAATTATAGGATATGGGTTTATGGGACATGTACATTGTGACCATTTAATGAATATGGATGATTATGAGGTAGTTGCAATATGTGATATTGATGAAGAAAAGATGGCAGATGCACCATTTGGAGTAATTAAATATAAAAACATGGAAGATTTACTTGATAATAAAGATATTAATGCTGTAATTATATCAGTATCAAATCATGTACATTTAGAAGCTGTAACAAAATCAGCTAAAGCTGGAAAGCATATTCTTTGTGAAAAACCAGCAGCTATGTCTGTAGCAGAATTTGATGAGATGATGAAAATAGTTGATGAGTGTGGTGTAAAATTTACTGTTCATCAACAAAGAAGATGGGATAGAGATTTTAGAACTTCAAAGGAAGTATATGATGAAAATAAATTAGGAGATGTATACACTATTCAATCAAAGTTATATGGCTTTAATGGAAATATGCATGATTGGCATGTGTATAAGAAATTTGGTGGTGGAATGCTTTATGACTGGGGAGTTCATTTAATAGATCAAATGTTATGGATGGTTGATAGTAAGATAAAAACTATATTTGCAGATTTAAGAAATGTTATTAATCAAGAAGTAGATGATTACTTTAAGATTCTTATTCGTTTTGAAAATGGAATAGTAGGAGAAATTGAATTAGGAACTTATTTTTTAGAAGATAAGTCAAAATGGTTTGAAAGACATTGGTTTATTGGGGGAAATAAAGGTAGTATGTATATAGATGGATTTAGTCCAGAAGGGAAAGTAATTCGTACAACAAAACTTTTGACAAATGTTCCAGGAAAAACTACAATGACTGCTGCTGGTCCTACTAGATCTTTTGGACCACCACCAGAAGGAAGAATTGTAACTGAAGATTTACCAAAGGTAGATGTAAATCATTTAATGTATTTCGATAATTTCAAAAAGGCAATCAATAATGAGGAAGATTTTATTGTAAAACCAGCAGAGGTAAGAAGAGTTTTAAGATTTATGGAAGCTGTTAGGGAATCAGCTTCAACAGGAAAATCTGTAGATTTTGAATAATTTTAAATAAATAATATAAAATAAAGGATGAAATTAAAATATGGGTAAGGTTTTAGGACTTTCATTTGGAAGGAAAATGAAAAATACAGATATAATGATAAAAACAGCATTAATGGAATGTGAAAAAGAGGGACATGAAGTTCAATTTATTAGAGTTGATGACTTAGATATTAAAATTTGTACAGGCTGTATTTCGTGTGTTGTTGGAATGGTTTCAGGAAGGGGAAAAGGTGGGTGCCCTGTGAAAGATGATTTTCATATATTAGATGAAGCATTAATGGAATGTGATGCAGTGATTGTAGGCTCTCCAACTTATGTTCTTTCACCTACAGGTAGATTTAAAACAGTATGTGATAGGATTGGACCATCCCATGATATTACATTTAGAAAAGCAACTTATGAAGAAGGTTTAGCAGATGGTAAGGATAAATCTTTGCTTCCTGATGAAAGAACATTTAAAAAGCGTGTAGGTGCATTAGTATCTGTAGGCGGAGCAATGACAGGTAATTGGTTATCATTTATGTTACCAACGATGTATGAGTTTACTATGTCAATGGGAATTGATGTTATAGACATGCATCAATATCATGGGGCTATGGCATATGAGCATGTAATAGGCAATGAGGCTGAAATGGATAGAATGAGAAGCCTGGGACAGAACATAGCAAATGCTCTTAGTGCTGAAGATGAGGAAGAACGTGTTAAATGGCGAGGAGATTATAATGGAGTATGTCCGGTATGTCATTGTAATATGATAAATGTTTCTGAAAATGGTATTTCAGTAGAGTGTCCTGTATGTGGAATAGAAGGAAAAGCTTTTATAGAAGGTAATAAAATAAAAATAGATTTTCCTAAAGAAAATCAAGAACGGTCTAGGTTATTTTGGAGAGGTAAATTAGAACATTCAACAGAAATTAAAACACAAGCTATAGGACCAGGGCAAATTAAGAATTTAAATGAATTATTAGAGAAATATAAAGAATATCCAAGAAAACTAAAGGATTAATATAAATGAGTTTATATTAGAAATAAGGCTTTAATAGGCAAAACTAGTCTGGTGAAGCCTTAAATTATTTTAAGATAAATAGTATAATTATAAATTATCAATATTAAAATAGTAGCTGGCAAAATAGGAGAACGTAACTGTATAGATAATTATACATCTGATAAAAATATATTATATCTATTTGATAAAGGGTATTATAAATATTCTTTGTATGATGATATGAGTAAAAACAATATTAGACTTGTAACATGTCAGCCGAGCAACGCTGTGACCGAAGAGTATTCAAGTAGGTATAAGGGAATAGATAATTTATATGATTATATACTTATTGTATACATTTTATTATTAATAGAAAAAAGATTCAATTTGGATATGACATTGTTTAATGTTTTAAGAATTATAAGAGGAAATTTACTAAAAACATATGTATTAAAGAATATTTTTCTAAGGCGATAGTGTTAATAATAAAAAAATATCTTTTAAATTACTTAAAATGTACCCTATAGAGTAGACATGATAAAAAAGAGTCTACCCTATAGGGTTTTTCTATTTATAATAGAGTTATAAGGTTAGGAGTGAATATAAATGAGTAAGAAATTATTTTCAAATAAAGATATAGAATTACTGTCTAAAAATAAATATGTTAAAAAGGTCAGTGAAAAAGGAATTACATATACTGATGAATTTAAAAAATGGTCTTATGTCAATATTTTGGACACAAAAAGTCAAACTTTTTTATGCTATACTTCTAGCTAATAATTCACATTGATCTGGAATCATGTAATTAATAGAAGAGTGTAGCCTTTTTCTGTTATACCAACCTTCAATATATTTAAATATAGCTATATTAGCTTCTTCGAAGGTATGGTATGTATTTCTATATATTTCTTCTTTCTTTATTGATGAATGAAAAGATTCTATACAAGCATTGTCATATGGACAACCCTTCTTATTAAATGATTGTATAATATTAAACTCTTTACATAGCTATTTTAAATTATTACTAGTGTATTGAGAACCTAAGTCTGTATGAAATATTATCTCTTTATTTTTATCAGGATTTTGACTGTAATGGGCATTTTTCAAAGCTTTAATAACTAAGTTATTAGTCATTCTTTTACCGAAAGCGTAGCCAATTATTTTTTTAGAATGTAGATCAAGAACTGAAGCTAAATAGCACCAACCATCTCTGATAGTATGAATATATGTAATATCTCCAACCCATTTTTCATTAATAGAAGTAGTTATGAAATCTCTTTTTAAAACGTTTTCCAAACCTTCTACCACTTTTTTATTTGAATGAGCCTTGTATTTTTTTACAGTTATTGAACAAAGGCCAAGTTCGGTCATTTTTCTTTGAACTCTCTTTATTGAGACATTAAAGCCTTCTGTACCAAGTATATAATGAATCCTAGGGGCACCATATATACCTTTATTGGCTTTATATATCCTTATAATCGCTGCTTTTAGTTCCTCATTTTTTATTTCTCTTTCAGATTTAGTTTTATCAAAAGATTTATAATATGTACTTCTAGCTACGCCTAGAACGGTGCACATAGTCTTAATATCATGGTTGTTTTTATTATTATATATAAATACTATTATTTGATCTAATTTCTTGTTGCAAATATGGCCATAGCTTTTTTTAATATTTCATTTTCCTCTTTAATCCTTGCTATTTCTCTTTTTAGCTCTTTAACTTCTTTCAGTGTCATAACTTCATTTTCATTTATTTTTATTTCTTTTTATTTCTTTTACATCTTTTATCCAACCGTTAATTGTTGATTTTGCAATGCCATATTCGCTACTTAGCTCTGCTAAGCTCATTCCTGACTTAAATAGGTCTACTATCATATCTTTATATTCTTGATCGTATCTTCTGCCCTTTCCCATAATGGATACATCCTTTCTTAACTAAATAATATTTTACTTAGTTCGACTTAGTGTGTCCACTACTTTATACTAACACCAGGTTATAGAACACGATTATCTAAGTTATCACAATCCAATTCGGACGAAGCTCAGAAATATTCATCTACAATATTTATTATTGTTAGTAGTGTATTGTTTGTCTTAGGAATATTATTTAAAGTTATAGCATTTAAATATGAGCTAGTAGTTACAAATATTTTGATATTAGGTGGACTAACAAGCATATTTATTTTTACAGAGAAACACTTGATGAATAATAAAAAGAATAAAATATTAAAATAAAAATAAATTTAAATTTTACTATTATATTTAGATGAACAAAGTTTATAATAACGTGATTTAAAAGTAAATTGGACAAATTGTTTGTCCAATTTTGTAGGTTCTATTATCAACACTGATTTAAAACAGAGTCTATTATAAAAATAATAAATATTTCAATAAAATCTTATTTCAATTTATAAGCTAGAAATTCTCCAACTTGTCCTATTTTTTCAAAGGTTAATAATTTACAAACCTTTTCTGAAAGTCTTCCAAATTTTCTATATAATAAGTTAAAAGCAAGATAAGGCATAACCTGTTGCTTACTTTTAGGTATTCTCTTAAATATATTTTTTAAACTATAAATTTCATTATAAATATTAATATATCCATTATATAATTCTTCCGCAGTCATATTTTTAGGTTTAAAAACTACATTTGCTGTATTATATTTTGATAGATCAAAGTCAATAATTCTATTTGAGAGTAACATTTCATCATATAATTTAGTACCTGGATAAGGTGTTAAGATATGAGAAGTAACAGTTTCGATTTTATTATCAACTATCCACTTCAATGTATCATTAAAGGTGTCTTTAGTATCACCATCTAATCCAAAAACAAAGCTAGCATTAATCATAATACCTCTTTTATGAATTTCATCTACTAATTTCTCAAATTGAGTAACATTATTTTGTTTTTTATGAACATTATTTAAAGACTCATTATTTATGCTTTCAAAGCCGATAAATAAACTTTTACATCCTGTTTTAGCCATTAAGTCTAAAAGCTCAGGCATGTTAGCAATGTTAGCAGTTACGGCTGCATTCCATTTTAGTTTTAATGGTTCAATGGCTATTAAAAATTTTTTAGTCCATTCTGGATTTCCAATAAAATTATCATCTACAAACATAATATGCTTTTTACCAATTGTCTTTATATCTTTAATAACATCTTCTATAGGCCTGTTAACATAAAAATTACTATAAGAATTACAGCTATTATAACAGAAATCGCATTTAAATGGACACCCTCTACTTGTACTAACTATATTACTATATAAATAATCCCTTTTATTTATTAAATTATAAGCTGGTGAAACTATTTTGTTTCCAGTAATTTTAGTATTGCAATAATATATTTTTTTAACCTTTTATTTTCTAAATCTTTTATTATGTCAGGCCAAGTTGTTTCAGCCATTCCTACACTAATTACATCAAAATAATCTAAATAGGCTTCAGGAACAGCAGTAATATGTATTCCACCTACAACTACAGGGATATTCTTTGCACGATATATTTTCGCAATTTCAATAGCCCTTGGAAGAACATCAACTGTAACAGTAATTCCAACAATATCTACAGTTTCTTCAAAGTTTATATCTCTGATATTTTCATTTTCAAGAATTATAGTATGATCATTTTTAAATAGGCTGGCTATTGTAAGTAATCCTAAAGAAGGAGACATTCTGATTTTTAGTTCAGTGTCCATAGGACGTTTGTTCATTTTAAGTTGTATTAACTTAATAATCATGAAGATTCACTCCTTTTATGTGGAATAAAATAATTTATAGAAAAATACTACCATATTATTTACTGAAAAACAATAAATAATTATTAAAATACAATATATATTAAGGTGACAAGTATATCTATAGTGAAATTAAATTATTTTGCTAAATAAAATACTATATGAAATTTTTTGATTATGTAGATATATATAATAGAGTTTTCAAATATGATTTGTAAAAATATTACATAAGTGGTAAAATATATAGTATAATTAATATAAATTTGATTTTAAGAAATATTATAGATTAATAAACTATGATAAGAAGAATAAAAAATAAACAAAATGGTATAAGAGTTAGGGGAGAAAAATAATGAAGATTATTAGTGTATGCAATCACAAAGGGGGATGTGCTAAAACTACAACAGTAGTAAATATAGCAGCTGAGTTAGTTAATTCAGGTTATAAAGTTTTGATAATAGATAATGATTATCAAGCTAATTTAACAACTAGTGTAGGATTTAAGCCTGATCAAGAGTCGCTAGTTAACTGTCTTAGAGGAAAGAAATCTTTAAGAAAAACAATAAAGAAGTGTACAATATTAGATGGGTTAGATATTATTCCGAATAATTCAGAGGTTGGAAATTGTGATTTAGCTTTAATAAAAATGAAAAATTGTAAAAGATTATTAAGTAATTTAATAGAAGAAGAAAATTTAAAGGATGATTATGATTTTATATTAATAGATTGTCCACCAAGTCAATCTATAACTACTATTAATGCACTAGTTGCTAGTGATAGTATAATAATACCAATGGAGCCTTCTTTATTTAATATGCAAGGTCTTAAAAATATATCAAAGACAATAAAGTTAATTCAAAAAACATTTAATAAGAAGTTAAAGGTTGAAGGAATATTATTAACAAGAGTAGATTCAAGAACAAAGCTTAGTGAATCTTTTAGAAAAGAGATAAAAGATGTTTATCCATATAAAATTTTTGATACAGAAATTCATCAAAGTAGTATAATAGTAAAAAGTCAAATTAATAGATTACCAGTATCTATGTATGATCCAAGATGCAAAAGCACAAAGGAGTATAGAAGTGTAACTAATGAGATTTTAAATATAGGTATTACTAAGAGGGTTAATAATGTATCAATTATAAGAAGTAAAAAGGGTATTAATAGTGAGGTATTTAAAGTAGGATAGATAAAAGTTTATTAATATTGCCTTTATTTGTGATATAATTAACGTATTATTAAAAATGGGGTAGTACTAATGAAAATAAAAATAATTTGTTTAGAAGATGAAAAGAATGTTAAATTTGATAATATTTTATCTAAGTTTGAGATAGTAGGCAATAATGGTTTTAAGAAGAGGGCTAAATATTATAATATTGAAAAAAGTAAAGTTGAAGTTTATTATTTAATGGAAAAAGAAGATCTTAATAAATATAATTTAAATAATAATTCAGATATGATTTTAGTATTAGCAAAATCTTTAAATGAGAAGAATATAGAAAGAGTTAAAAAAATAAGAAATGATTATAATATAATAGTTATAACTGGTGAAGTTAATATATTAAATAAAAATGTAAAAGCAGAATTTAATAAGTTAAATAATGTAGTAATAATAAATAAATTAAAGAAAGAAAATACAATAGATATAAACTTATTAGTAGCAATGTTAAAGCATAAGGAAATATTTTTAAATTTAAATAAGCAAAAAAATACTATTTTAATTGATAGCAATGAAAGTATAGGTAAAATAGCTTTATCTATATTAGAGCAATTTAATTATATAGAAAATAGTAAGGAATATAATTTATATCTATATTCTAAAGAGGAAGTTGGGATTCAAGAGTTAGCTTATTTAGAAGATCCAATAAAGGAATATATCTATAATGATGCTATTTTTAGAATTAATACAGTAATTAATAAAAATATAAATAATAAGAGTTACTTTCTTGTAGCTACAGCTAAATAATATTAATTTATTATTAGAAGCCTAGTTAGAATGAACTAGTCCTTATAAAGTATAAGGAGAAAGTTTATTCTAATTAGGCTTTTTTTGTTAATAAAAAAACTGGATTGTTAAAATAATAACTTAAATAACTTAAATAATTATTTAAAAATTTAAATAAATTGTAGAAAGTAGTCGATGCTTGTACAATTATTTTTGTCAGAGAGATTAAATATAAATATTAATGTTAAAAAATATACAAGGAGAGAATTATATGTTAGAAATTATAAAAAAGACATTAACGGACAATGCAATTTTAGGTGCTATATTTTCATCAGTAGCAATAATACTTTTAGGATTTTATTTAAGAAAGAAGGAAATTTTAAATTCAAATGCATCTAAAATATTAACAAAAGTTGTTCTTACAGTTTCATTACCAGCATTAGCATTTACTTCATTTATGAAGGATATAAACGGAGAACAATTAAAGCAAGGTATGAGTATATTAGTTTGGGGATTTGCAATTTATATTGTATTAATACCAATAACTAAAATAATGTATGCAAAAGTAAAAGGCGATAAACAAGATGTTTATAGAATTCTTACTATATTTGGCTCAACTACATTCTTTGGTACACCAATAGTTACTGCAGTATATGGAGCAGTAGGTACTATGTACTCAAATATATTTAACATAGCTTATAGAGTGTTTTTATATTCATATGCCTTTGTAAAAATGTCAGGAACAAAAATGGACAAAGAGAATTTAAAAAAGAATATGAAAGAAATTTTCTTAAATCCAATTATATTAGCTACATTCTTAGGATTATTTATTTGGTTATTCCAAGAACATCTTCCTCAAATAGCTGTGGAATCAGCAGATGGAGCTGTAAATTATGCATTTTTAAGAATAGATCAAACTTTACCATGGTTTTATAAACCACTTACATATTTAAGTAGTTTAGCATCACCACTTGCATGGATTTCAATTGGAGCTACATTAGCAGAAGTACCATTTAAGAAAGCAGTAGCACAAAAAGATGCTTGGGGATATAGCTTAATTAAAGTATTCTGTGTACCGGCAATAAACTTTGTTTTATTATTAGCTGTTAGTAAGTTAGGAATATTACCAGTTTCTTTTGAAGGAATGGCAACAACAGTAATAATGATGGCAGCACCAACAGCTACAGTTGCAGCAGCTTATGCAATTAGTTATGATAGAGAGTCATTATTTACATCAAATTGTTCACTATTATCAACAGTAGTAGCAGTAGTAGCAATGCCAATTCTTATAGTTATATTAGAAATTATAAGAAATATAGGATTATTTGCATAAAACTAGTTAGAAAAATCTTAGAATTTAAAATAAAGAAAATAGGACAAGCCATTCTATAAAAAGAGTGGTTATTGTCCTAAATCATATTATTTAGATTAAAGTAAAAGGAGATAAAAATTATGATAAAGTTAGTTTGTTATGGTGTTAGAGAAACAGAAGTTAAATACTTTGAAGAAATAAATAAAAAATTTGGTTATGATATTAAATTAGTAACGTTAGGGCTTAATCATGAAAATGTAAAAGAAGCAATTGGAGCAGAAGCTGTAATGGTTAGAGGTAACTGTAAAGCTGATAGACAAAACTTAGAGTTATTAAAATCTAATGGTTTAAAATATCTTTTAACTAGAACTGTAGGATTTGACCATGTTGATTTAGAGGCAGTTAAGGATTTAGATTTAAAATGTGCTAGAGTTCCAGGATATTCTCCAAATGCAATAAGTGAATTAGCAGTTTCTTTAGCAATGATGTTATTAAGACATACAGCTTACACTGTAAATAGAACAAGAGAAAAGAATTTCGTAGTTGATCCATTTATGTTTAGTAAAGAAGTAAGAAATTGTACAGTAGCTGTTTTAGGAGCTGGTAAAATTGGATTAACTACAGCTAAGCTATTTAAAGGATTAGGGGCAAGAGTAATAGCTTATGATGTATTCCAAAGTGAAGCAGCTAAAGAAATAGTTGAATTTATGGAATTAGATGAAGTATTAGCACAAGCTGATATAATATCAGTACATATGCCATACATTAAAGATGTAAATTATCATATGATAAATGATGAATTTATTTCAAAAATGAAAGATGGAGCTATATTAGTTAATACTGCTAGAGGTGAAATTCAAGATATTGAAGCTATAGTGAAAGCTATCGAAAGTGGAAAGTTAAGCGGTTTTGGAACAGATGTTTTAGAAGGTGAATCTGCAACATTCTTTAAAGATTTAAGAGAAAAAGAATTAGAAAATGATTTACATCAAAAATTAATAGATCTTTATCCAAGAGTATTAGTAACTCCTCATATGGGTTCTTATACAGATGAAGCATTAACAAATATGATAGAGTTCTCTTATGAAAATTTAAGAGATTTTTTAAATGAAGGTACTTGTAAAAATAGCATAGCATAATTAATATTATATTGGGGTGTTTTTTAACACCTCTTTTTTATATATGGGAATTATTTGAAAAATAAAAATGGTATTGGAGATATATATGAAAGTTAAGTTTAAAAGTACTATAATTTTAGGGGCTGTAACAATTACATTTATTCCATTAGTTTTATCTTATATTATTTTTGTAAGTTCAAAGATAGCAGATACACATCAAGAGATTAAAAATACTTTGAAAGAAATAGGTAATATTATAAGTAAAAATGAATTAGTTAAAGAGAAACTTTACAATAGAGATAATGATAAAAGTATTCAAGAATATTCAAAAATATTTATAGAGAACTTTAATGATGTTGATATTATTGTAGTTGGAGATATGACTGGAGAAAAATACTCTCATTTAGATGAAAAACAAATAGGTCAGATATATGTAAATGACGATAATATGGATGTTATAAATAAGGGTATAAGATATTATTCTACAATGGAAGGATCTATGGGGATTACATTAAGATGGTTTGAACCAATATTCTATAATAATCAGCAAGTAGGCTTTGTTATGGTAGGTAAATATGAAAAAGATATTGATATAATTACATCTAAAACTAAGCTTACTTATAGTTTATTATTTATTTTTTCTATATCATTATCAATAATAGGGGCTAAAATATTAGCAGATAAAACTAAAAAATCAATATTGAATATGGAGCCAGTAGAAATTGCTGCTTTATATAGAGAAAAAAATATAATTATAGATAGCGTAAATGATGGAATTATATCTTTAAATAAAAATAAGAAAATTGTAGAGATAAATAAAGCTTGCTATAAATTATTTGATGATTTTAAAGTAGAGGATATTTTAGAAAAGATTAATGTTTATATAGATAATAAAGAAGAAGTTGAAATGAAGGAATTTGTTATAAAAGGCAAAAAAATATTCATAACAATTAAAAATATTAAGTTAGGTGATAATTGCCTTAGAACAATAATTACTTTAGTTGATAAAAATCCTATTAATAAAATAGCAAAAGAAATAACTGGAGTAGATGAAATAATTAAAAATTTAAGAGCAAATGTTCATGAGTTTAAGAATAGTCTTTATGTAATTTTAGGACTACTTGAAATAAATGCTTATGATGATGCTAAAAAATATATTTTAAAAATACAAAAGTTGCAAGAAAATGCTATAAATAAGTTTGCTAGTATTGAAGATAAATATGTTAGGGGATTATTAGTAAGCAGAGAATTAGTGGCTAAAGAAAGAAAAATAGATTTTTTATTAACGGAGGAATCTTTTTTAGAAGAAAATCATGGAATTATAGACTCAAATGATATAGTAACTATCCTTGGAAATTTAATTGAAAATGCATTTGAAGCATGCTCTTTATGTGAAAATATAAAAAAAAGAGTTGAAGTATCATTATATGAAGATGAATATGTTATAGAAATTCAAGTTCGAGATAATGGAAAAAATATTGATAAAAAAATAAGAGATACATTGTTTGTTGAGGGAATATCATCAAAGGGTGAAGGAAGAGGAACAGGCTTATATTTAGTTAAAAATAGGATTGAAATTTATAATGGAAGTATAGATATTGAAGAATTTGGAGATGAAAAAATATTTGTTGTAACTATTTTAAAGGGAGAAGAGAGATAATGAATGTATTAATAGTTGAAGATGATCCAATGGTAGCTTTAATTAATAAGAGATATTTAGAACAAATTACAGGGGTAAAAACATTTGGTCCAGTAATGTATGAAAAAGAGATAATTTCAAATTTAGAAGAAAATAAAATTGATTTAATATTAATGGATGTATTTTTACCAGAAAAAAGTGGGATAGATATATTAAAATCTATTAGAGAAAAAAATATTTTTACAGATGTAATAATGATAACTGCAGCAAATAGTGCAGATGAAATTAAAAAGGCATTTGCATATGGAGTAGTAGATTATTTAGTAAAACCTTTTGAGTTTGAAAGATTTAAAGATTCTATTAATAAATATAAAATAAAAAAGAATTTATTACTTAATGATGAAATATTAACTCAAAATGATATAGATAATTTACTTATGAATAATTCTTTAGAAAATCAGGTTAAGCTTCCTAAAGGTTTAAATGAAAAAACATTAAATAGGGTAATTAAATTTTTAAATGAAAACTCTCACGAGATTTGGACATTAAGAGAAATTGCATATGAAATAAAAATTAGTAATGTAACTATTAAAAAGTATATGGATTATTTGGAGAGTATAGGAAAAGTTGATTCAGAAATGACTTTTGGAAATGTGGGAAGACCAGAATACAAGTATTTTGTAAAAAATGGGGATAAAAATAGTGGAATTAAAGGATAAATATGGTATAATATAGTTAAAGTGTATAAGGGGGCTATATTATGAAGTATGAAAAATATAAATATTTAGGATTTTTAGGATTACTATCATTAATAGGACTTAAAGGTTTTGTAACACATAATTATTTATGGTTTATTTTATTTATAAATTACTTATGGTTTACTTTCTTTTATGATAATAGTATCGTATATAAATTACAATTTAATAAGAAGTAAAATTTTACGTTTATTATTAAAATAGATATATATATAAACAACAATTATTAATTAATATCAATAATTGTTGTTTTTAATTTTTAGAAGTATTTTAATTTTTAGAAGTATTTTAATATATAAATATTAAAAATTAAAATAAAATTATAATAATATTAACTTAGTGAAGTTAAAGTTTAGAAAGCTGATTTAACATATACTAATATAATGCAAAAGCAATTAAGATGAGCCAATGGTGAATTAGCTAAAATGTTTAAGTTGATTGGAAAATGATAAAATATATGGTAAAATATGAGAGGGGTGAGAGATACTATGAAGAAAAAATATATGACAATAACAATAATTGCAGCAATTATTATTGCTAGTACCATAGGATTTTGTTTTTTAAAGAAGAATATAAAAGATAAAACAGTTAATAAAGCAGAATATTATAAAATAGCGTCTGTAGAAAAAGTATATATTAATGGTGTTCTTATACCAAGGGAAAGTGAAAGTATTTATATAGATTCTACAAAGGGAGAAATAAGTGAAGTACATGTTACAAATGGACAAGTTATAAATGCTGGGGATAATTTATTTACTTATAATAATTCTACAATAGAAGCACAAATAGAAGAAATCAGTGAGCAAATAACATCTAATGAAAATAGTAAAGTTTCTATAAATAATAAGATTACTAATGCAAAAAATAATTTGACAGAAAAAGAGGATCAACTAAAAAAACTACAAAATCAATTAGAAGAGTTTAATTTTCAAGACCAAATAGAAGCTGATAATATTACTATGAACATCCAACAAACTACTGCTGAAGTTTCTGCATATAAAGAGCAAATTTCAGCATATGAAGAGCAAATAGATAGTGTTAACATAACATTAAAGTCATTATATAACAAAAAAGAGAAATTAGCAGGAGAGCAAAGTTTTGTTGTAACTGCACCTATAGGTGGAACTATTGTATTATCATCAAATGAGAAGGATTATACACAACCATATATAATTATTGAAAGTGAAGAATTAATAGTAAAAGGTGTTGTTAGTGAGAAAGACTACAGCAAAATTAAGGTTGATGATAACATAAGTGTTAATATTATTCCTACTAATGAAACAATAGAGGGAAAAATATTAGAAATATATGATAGACCTGTAAGTAATACGGAATTAAGTTTAGCTCAGGCTACTCAAAGCACTAATACTAATGTTTCTTATTATAATGTTTTGATTACTTTAAATTCTCAGGAGAATTTAATTAACGGCTTTCACTCACAAGGAAAAGTTACTTTAGGTGACGATACTATAAAGGTATTTAAAACATCAATAATAAATGAAGAAGGAAAAAGTTATGTTTTTGTTGATAAGGATGGTGTTTTAGAGAAAGTAGAGATTTCAATTCAACAAGAAGATGGTGAATACGTAATAGTTGAATCAGGACTTAATGCTAATGATGTAGTTATGAAAAATCCTACTTCAGAAACGAAGGCGGGGGTTAAGGTTGAGTAGTTTAATTGAATTAAATAATGTAAATAAATATTATAACTTAAAAACTGATTCTTTACATGTATTAAAGTCTATAAATTTTAAAATTGAAGAGGGTGATTTTCTTATTATTATGGGAAAGTCAGGTAGTGGAAAAACAACTTTATTAAATTTATTAGGTTTACTTGATAGTTTTGATGATGGTGAATATTTATTAAAAGGACAAAATGTTATTGGTTTAAATGAAGCAGAAAGATCAACGCTTAGAAATCTTAAAATGGGATTTATTTTTCAACAATTTCATTTAATTGATTCTTTAACAATAGGACAAAATATTGAGTTGCCATTACTTTATAAGGGTGGTGTTCCTAAAAAGGAAAGAGACATGCTAGTTAATAAATATTTAGATTTAGTAGGTTTAAAAAGTAAGAAAAATAGAATGCCATCAGAATTATCTGGTGGTCAGCAACAACGCATTGCAATAGCTAGAGCAATGATTAACAATCCTTCAGTTATTTTTGCAGATGAGCCTACAGGTGCATTAGATAGTGAAACTGGAATTGAAATAATGGGAATTTTAAAGAAGTTAAATGAAGAAAAGAAAACAATAATAATGGTAACTCATGATAGGGATTTAGCTAAGTATGCTAATAAAATTATTATGATAAAAGATGGAGTAGCTAGTGAGGTGAATAATAATGTCACTAATTAACTTATTAAAGACATCCATATCTAGTATAAAATCTCATAAGTTAAGGGTATTTCTTACTTCTATAGGTATTATTATAGGAATAAGTTCAGTTGTAACTATTTTATCTATAGGAAATGGATTAAAGGCTGAAGTTTTAAGTTCTTTTGAAGAAGCTGAATCTAATAAGTATACTTTATATTATGATTCAGGAAATACAGGAATGATGGTTACTGAAGAGTATTTTCAGGAAAGTGATATAGAGGATTTATCTAAAATAGAAGGAGTTAGTAAAGTTGAAATTCCACAAGGGATTGGAGCAGGATTTACATTTTCAGCAGCAGCAATAACATATTTTGATAAAGAAGCTTATGGTTTTATAGATAGTTTTAATAATAAGCAGTTAGATGTAATAGAAGGTAGAAGCTATGAGGCTAAAGAAGAGGATAATAAGGTTATAATTTTATCATATACAGAAGCAGAGTATTTATTTAATGATATTGAAAATGCTATAGGAAAAGGTGTAACTATAGCTAATGAAATATATGAAGTAATAGGTGTAATGCCGGAAGTAACAGGGTTTTCAATAATGCCAGCATCAAGTTATATTTCTAAAAGTTTTATGACTTCTATTCAAGATAATTCATATATAACACAATTAGATGTATATTTAGAATCTAATGTAGATAAAGAAAAAATAATAGATGAAATGAATACAGTATTAAAAAATATACATTCAGATTTAGAAGGAGAATATAAATTTCAAGATTCACAAGCTATAACAAAGGCTTATGAACAAATTATAGGTAGTGTAACAGGATTTATTACATTAGTAACAGGAATATCTCTATTTGTAGGAGGGATAGGTGTTATGAATATAATGTATGTATCTGTATCAGAAAGAAAAAGAGAAATTGGAATTAGAAGAGCTATAGGAGCCAAGCCAATAAGTATTTTATTACAATTTTTATTTGAGGCTATTATAGTTACTGGAATGGGGGGAGTTATTGGGATATTATGTGGATATTTATTTAGTAAATTAGTAAGTAATTTCTTGCCTTTTCCAGCAATAATGTCAGTAGGAAGCTTTATAGGTGCAACATTAACATCTGTTATAGTTGGAATTATATTTGGTATTATTCCAGCATATAAGGCTTCTAAATTAGATCCAATAAAGGCTATATATAATTGATATAAAAATAAGGAAGCTATTTTTCTAGCTTCCTTATTTTGTGTTTATTAAGCATCTAAATTATTTTCTTTACTTTCAAATCCAAATAATTCTTTCTTTTTATATATAAAGTATGCAAGTAAACCAGGTAATATTAATCCTACTAATGTTGAAATTAAAATAGATATGCTTAAGCCATTCATTATTAAAGAATAGATAATATTTATTATTTCTACAGTGAAAAAAGTATAAACTCCAATTTGCTTTTTTAATAAAATTAAAATTATTCCAAGTAATAAAATTAGGGTTAAAATAATACTAACAATTAATTCAGTAGATGTAAGTTGTACTCCACCCATTTGAGACATTAAAGAGTTAATTTCATCCAAAGTTACAAGACTGATAATGCTACCGATAAGTCCAAATCCTAATAATACTAGATAAATTATTGATATTGTTAATATTCCCCCGCCAAGCTTTTTATTTTCCATATAACTTTTCCCCCTCACTTTAAATAAGATATTATAGAAAATAATAACATAAAAATGGATTAAATACAATTAATAGGGAAATGAAGTAGTTTATTTCTAAATAATTAATGTATAATTTCACTAATACAGAAAGTTGTATAAATAAAATAATACTATTAAAATAATATTTGAAGTTTATTTTTTACAAGGAGAGAAAGAAATGATTTATGAGAAGATAAAAATAAGTGATATATGTAATAATTTAAGAGAAAGTAAAGCTATTATAAGTGCATATATTCCAGATAATAGTGAAGAAATTAATATTAGTAAAAAAAGAGCAACTATAGTAATTTGCCCTGGTGGTGGATATGGATTTACGTCAGATAGAGAAGCAGAACCTATAGCATTAAAGTTTATGGCACAAGGATTTAATGCAATTGTACTTAGATATAGTGTTGCACCAGCAAGATACCCTAATGCATTGTTAGAGTTAGCAGAAACAGTTAATTATGTTCGTAAAAAAGAAAGTCACTGGAATGTAGATAAAGAAAAGGTTATTGTATGTGGATTTTCAGCAGGGGGACATTTAGCTGGAAGTTTAGGGGTGCTTTGGAATAATGAATTTATAGAAAAAGATTTAGGAGTAAATAAAGAAAATATAAAACCTAATGGTATGATATTATGTTATCCAGTTATAACTGCTGGAGATTTTGCTCACAAGGGGTCTTTTGATAATTTGCTTGGGGAAGAGGAAAGTGAAAAAAATAGATATAAGTTATCATTAGAAAACTTAGTATCTAAAGATACACCTAAAACATTTTTATGGCATACATTTACTGATACTACAGTCCCAGTTGAAAATTCATTATTATTTTCAAATTCATTAGCTAAAAATAAAGTTCCTTTTGAACTTCATGTATATCCAAATGGAGGGCATGGAATGGCACTTTGTGAAGATAGTACTGCGATGAATGGGAAGAAGGAACATATAGATGAGCATCTGGCTACTTGGTTTAATTTAGCATGTAAGTGGATAAATAAAATTTAATATATATTATAAGTTATAGAAAAAAGTATAAAATATATTTAGAAGTATTTATTCAATATAATTATTAGTGATATGTAGGTGATTTTATAGTGAAGGATTATATTTGTGAGTTATGTAAACGCGAAGGAATTATGAAAATTACTGAGCATCATCTAGTACCCAAAGAAGTGGGTGGAGGAAAATTGCCTGTGGCATTATTATGTCAAGATTGCCATAAGCAAATTCATGCTTTATACACTAATAAAGAGCTTGCAATGAGATTAAATACAATAGCAGCTTTAGAAAAGGATGAAAGGGTCTCAAGATATTTGAAATATATTAGAAATCAGCCTCCAACTAAAAATATAACTATAAAAAAGTCACGGGCATTAAGAAAAAAAGGGTAAAATAAAGGTTATAAGTGATAAAGTCATATTTAGTAGCTTTCAAGGGCAACAATAACTAATTTATTGAATATAATTTTAGTAAAGATAAAATTAATAATTTAAAGTTGTCTTTTTTATAAATTATAGGAGAGAGTTAAAATGAAAGTTATTAAAGAATCAGAGTTTATTAATGAAATAAATGAAGGCTTAGTTTTAGTTGATTTTTATGCAGAATGGTGTAGGCCATGTAAAATGCTTTCACCAATATTAGAGCAAATAAATGAAGAAGATGAAAATGTAAAAATTATTAAAGTAAATATTGATGATTCAAGGTTTTTAGCAAATTATTATCAAATACAATCAATACCTACATTAATATTATTAAAAAATGGTCAGTTTTTGCATAGAATTACTGGATTTAGTCCTAAAAAAACAATACAAGATTTAATAGAAAAAGGAAAATAGGAAAATATAAAAAATATTTTTTTAATATCTAAAATGGCATCTTAAATTAAAATTTGAGGTGTCTTTTTTTAGTTTGATATAAATATAAATTGGTGCAAATCATTAAAATTAGCAAGATACTTATATAAATTAACAATTTAAATGAGGAAAATAATAGAAATGTATATTAAAATAGAAATATGGTGTAAAGGTATACAAATATTGAGTTTTATATCAATAGATATTAATTAAATAGGGGAGGTATCATTATGATAAAAAATAAATCAATGAATAGGAAAATAGCTCTTATTATAGCAACAGCAGTAACAGTTGGACAAATTCCAGTATCAGCATTAGCTGAAAATAACACTACCATGATATTGGAAAATAGTGGTATAGAAAATGTGGAAAAGGCATCAGAAGATTATGCTTATAATCAAGAGTATGATGATTTTTCAAGTACATCTTGGACAAACTTAATAGGAGATGGAACTATTAATAAGAACATGGATAATGATGTACCAGGTACAGAAGGAAAGAAAGGATATCTAGAAATTTCTAGAGATACTACTGCTGATAATAAATTAGTGTTTTTAGAAAATCAAAGTCCAAGCGTAAAGGATTTTGAAGCTGAAGTAAGATTTCAACTTAATCCAGAGGAAGGAAATGCAGCTGGAAGATTTGGACTTGTATTTAGAGGAAAAGATGCTAATACTTATGGATTTGTTGGATATAATGGGGGAGAAACTGCAAAAGGAAAATGGCTTATTGAAACTGCAACAAAGTGGAAAGATGATATTGAAGGACCAACAATTGAAGCTGGTCAATGGGTAACAATGAAGGTTAAGGTTCAAAGAAATAATATAACTTTAACAGTTAATGATAATGAAATATTTAATGGTACTGTTAATATGGGTGATTTCCCTCAGGAAGCTGGTAAGTTTGGATATAGAACTTGGTTTGATAATAAGAGTATAAATGTTGACTATTTAAAAGTTAAGTCTCTTGATAATGAGGTTGTAACTGATATAAAAGAAGTAGAAGAGATAAATATATCAACATTATTAAAAGCTAAGCCAGAATTACCATATAAAGTTAATGTAACATATTCTGATGGCACAACAGGTGAAGAAGTTGTAATTTGGGATTATATTGATCCATCTAAATATGCAGAAGTAGGTAGTTTTGTTGTTGAAGGAACCATTAAAGGAGCAGCTGAAGGAACTCCAAAGGCTAAAGCTAATGTTACAGTTAGAGAAAAGATAGAGTATTCAACAGATTTTGAAACTACTGAAACTAGTGGTGATTGGAAAACTTTATCTGGTGGTGGAGCAGTAACACTTGAAGATGGAGTAGTTAAAATTGGCATGAATGCAAAATCAATAGCTGCAGATATGGCATCTCCAGATGTTAAGAATTTTATATATGAAACAGAATTTACAACAAGTAGTAATGACGGAAGAATTGGTTTGGCGTTTAGAGTAAAAGATGATAAAAACTGGGGAGCTGTTTGTTATGATGCAGGGGCATGGGTATGGAAAGCAAGTACAAATGGTTCTGATGACTATGGATCTTTTTCAGGATCAAAGAAATTAGAAGCAAATAAAACTTATAAAATGAAACTTGAAGTTGAAGATAATAAGGCTACGTTATCTATAGATGGAGAAGTTTTAGGTAGTGCGACCTCAGACAAATTCCCAACAACAGCTGGTAAGATAGGTTTAGCCGGGTGGTTTGGAAATAAGACAGTTACTTTAGATAATGTTAAAGTTAATGAAATTACTCCTGAAACAGATGCAGATTTACCAGAAGTAGTAGAGAAAACTATCGAATCTGATATAATGACAGTTAAGTTAGATAATACTTTCCCAAGAGTTATAGAGTATAATTGGAAAGCTGACGACTCAACTTTAATTGGACAAGAAACAAGATCTAATAAAGTTAATCTTAATGGTAAAAACTATACTCCAAAAGTTGATTGTGCTGTAGAAGGTAATAAAGCTACTTATACAATGTCTATTGATGAAATTGGAGTTACATTAACAGCTGTTATGTCTGTTGAAGGCAATAAAATAAGATTAGAAATAACTAATATTGAAGAAACTGGTGACTTTAAAGTTAAGAAAGTATCATTACCAAATCAAAGCTTTGCAGAGGTAAGAAGTGATAATGGTGGGGCTATTGCAGCTGTATTATCAACAGGAGCTTGGCATGAAATTTCTGATGAAATAAGTACTGTTGAAGATTTAGATCCATCAAGTAAAGCTAAGACTTATGCATTTATTAATGATAATGATTTTGCTGTATCACTAAATAATAATGTTATAGAATATTCTAGTAGAATACTTTTAAATACTGAAAATAAAAATGGATATAAGAGTACAAGCATTGGAACAGGAGCTTGGACATATAGAGAAGTTTTAGATTCTGAATCAGATGTAGATTTTTATAGTCATGAAGAAAACTTATGGGCAGAAGCATATATAACTAAAGATATGAATGAAGATAAAGAAATAAACTGGCAAGATGCTGCAATTGAGTATAGAAATAGAACTGAAGCACCATTAGGAGCAGAGGATTTAAAAAATAGTCTTTCATATATTGCATTTAATATAGGTTATACTCAAAGTCCATTCTTAAGAACTTTAGATACAGTTAAAAAGCTATATAATTATACAGATGGATTTGGACAAATGGTACTTGAAAAAGGATATCAATCTGAAGGGCATGATGACTCAATTCCTGACTACGGCGGACATATTGGTATAAGACAAGGTGGAGTTGAAGATTTCAACACTTTAATAGAAGAAGGTGCTAAATATAATGCTAAGTTTGGTGTTCATATAAATGCTACAGAATATCAATTAGATGCATTCCAATATCCTGACAATGGTTCAGTAAATACTAATGCTCCAGGATGGAACTGGTTAGACCAAGCTTATTATGTTGATCAAAGAGCAGATTTAACTACAGGTGAATTATTCAGAAGATTAGATATGTTAAAAGCAGACTTACCTAATTTAGGTTGGGTATACGTTGACGTTTATACAGGTAATGGATGGAATGCTCATCAACTTGGTGAAAAATTAAATGATTTAGGATATCAAGTTGCAACAGAGTTCCATAGTCCTCTTGAAGAACATGTAACTTGGACTCACTGGGGAGCAGACCCTGCATATCCAAATAAGGGTGGTACAAGTGAAATATTAAGATTTATTAGAAATAGTACTAAGGATGGATTCTTATCAGATCCAATCTTAAAAGGTAATAAACATTTATTATCAAATGGATGGGGTAATAATCATGCAATTGAAGGTGTAAATGGTATAGAAAGATTCTATAATCAAGTATTACCTACTAAATATATGCAACACTTTGAAATAATGTCTAGAACTGATGACGAAGTTAAATTTACTGATAACTTAGTAGGGGTTAGAGAAGGTGCTAATATTAATTACTACAAAAATGATAAATTAGTAGCTACTACTCCAGAAAGTTCATATAACACTATTGGTGAAGGAAAGACTAAGTTATTCTTAGAATGGAACTTTGATGAAGAAGAAGATACAAAAATTTATCATTGGAATCCACTTGGAACATCTTCTGAATGGGATTTACCTGATGGATGGGAAAACTTATCTACAGTTGAAGTATATGAGTTAACTGACCTTGGAAGAGAGCATGTTAAATCAGTTCCAGTTGTAAATGGTAAAGTTAAATTAGATGTTGAAGAAAGTACTCCATATCTTATAACAAAAGGTGAAGTAGCAGAAGAAAGAATTGATGATTGGGGATATGGATCACAAATAAAGGATCCAGGGTTTGATTCTCAAGAGTGGAAAACTTGGGCAAAGGATTCTGAAGATGGAAATACAGAGCATATTTCTTTTGTAAATGAAGAGGCAAGCAGAAGAGATGGTAATGATGTTGTATCAATATCTAATAAGCAAGGTAGTATATCACAAAGTATTGAAGGTTTAGAATCAGGTAAGACTTATTCTATATCTGCATGGGTTAAAAATGATGGTAATAGAAAAGTTACTTTAGGTGTAAAGTGTGGAGAAGAAGAGTTAACTAATGTAATTACTAGAGCTGCATTTGCTAGATCTGGTGAAGGACACAAATATTTAGAGGATACTTTCCAAAGAATGGAGATTGAAGTTACAGTACCAGAAGGTGTAACTACTGCAGATATTTATCTTAATGCAGAAGCTGGAGAGGGTGATGTAATAGTAGATGACTTCAGAATTTGGGAACATCCAGGTAATACTAATAGAGATGGATATGTATTCTATGAAGATTTCGAAAATGTAGATGAAGGTATTACACCATTCTTCTTAGCACCAGGAAGAGGTACTTCAAATAGATCTCACTTAGCAGAAAAAGATTTACTTGGAAGACAAAAAATGACTTGGGTACTTGATGGAAGATTTTCATTAAAGACTAATCAACAAGCTGGTGAAACAGGTCAAATGTTAGTAACAGATGATTCAACATTTAAGTTAGAACCTAATAAAACTTATGAATTAGGATTCTTATATTCACTTAAAGATGCTACGCCAGGTTACACAGTAAATATTAAATCAAGAAGTCAAGGAACTTTAGTAAGTATACCTCTTGAAGCTACAGGTGTTGAAGAAGGACAATATACTAAGACAAGTTCTAAGAGCAAAACATTCACGACTGGAAATAATGATGATTATTATATTTCAATTGATAAGGGAAATGGATATGCTGATTTAATATTAGATGATATTTATGTTGTTGAAATTGATGAAAGTATTGAAAGTCCAGTAATTGATAAGGTAACATTAGGATCATCTATTACAGAAATAGCTGTAAATGAAAGTATTGATTTATCTTTATTATCAATAAAAGCTTTAATGAATAATGGAGCTCCTGCTAATATTGGTGATGGAAAAATAGAGTATGTTATAGGAGATAATGAAGTTGCTAAGATTGAAGATGGTAAGTTAGTTGGATTAAAGGATGCAAATACTACATTAGCAGTTAAGGTAACACTTGATAATAATGTAATTACATCTAATACTATAAATATTAAAGTTGGAGTAGGTTCTGAAGATGGAGGAGAAGTCACACCACCAGTTGAAAATGTATTTAAGCAACATTTAGAAACTGCTATAGAAGTAGCTAATAAGATTACGGATGAAGAGCTTTCAAATGTTGTGCCTGCAGTTGCAGAAGAATTTAAAGCTGCATTAGCTGAAGCAAAAGCTTTACTAGAAAGCGGAAAATATACTCAAGATCAAGTAGATAAAGCATTTGAGAGATTAAGCACTGTAATGCAAATGTTATCTTTTGAAAGTGGAAATAAAGAACAATTACAACAATTAGTAGATAAAATTAACAAATTAGATGCTAATGAATATATAGATAGCACTTGGGCTAAATTACAAGTTGCTTTAGATAAGGCAAATGAAGTTATAGCTGATGAAAATGCATTAAAAGTAGATGTTGCTAAGAGCTATGATCAATTAATAAGATCATTCTTAGAATTAAGATTAAAACCAAACAAAGATAAGTTACAAGATTTAATAAATAAAGCAGAAAGTTTAGATTCAAGTAAATACACTAAAAAATCTTGGAAGGTTTTAGAAGATAAATTAGCTAAAGCTAAAACTGTAATGGAAAATGGAGAGGCTACAGCTGAAGATGTTTCTAATTCAGAAAAAGAATTAATGGAAGCGATGGATGGATTAGTTATAGCTGATTCAGGTAACAATAATGGTGACAACAACAATAATAATAGCGGAACTAACAATAATGGTAACTCTAATAACAATAATAGTGGAAATTCTAATAATGGAAATAAAGGAAATTCTAATTTACCAAAGACAGGAGGAACTTCATCAGTTGCAGTGGGATTATTTGGTACAATAATTGCAACTATTGGTTCTGTAATGTTTAAGAAAAAGAAATAAGTTTTAATAATTGAAAATAAAGTGTATCAGAATTATATTTTGATACACTTTATTTTATATTTATCTACCAATTTCCTGATGAGCCACCACCATTAGATGAGCCACCACAAAATCCACCCAATCCGCCACTAGAGCCACCGCCCAATCCGCCACCACCACGTCTTCCACCATTAAAGAAATTATTCCAAAATAGTAATTGTAATAGTGTTGACATAATACGGCCTCTATTAAAAATTAGATCTAAAAATATTAAAACTAAAAATCCAATTCCAACAAAGCCTAAATCTTTATTAGTAGATGTGGTTGATTGTGTTTGAGATGGCAGTTCAATATTTAATGACTTATCTAATGTAACTCCATATTCTTCAGCAATATAATCACAAAGTTTACTATAGCTATTTAAAAGACCTTCTCCATAGTTTCTTTGTGCAAAGCTTGGTTTAGCTAAAGACTCCATAACTCTATTACTTAAAGCATCAGGAATAGTACCTTCAATGCCACGTCCTACTTCAACTCTATATTGCCTATCATTAATGGCTAATAATATAAGAAGACCATTGTCTTTATCACTTTTGCCTATTCCCCAACCTCTAAAAAGTTTATTAGCATAATCCTCAATAGGAATATTATTAGTGGAATCAATTACTACAATTACAGCTTGAGCGCCTGTTTTATCTTCTAGCTCTTTGCCTATTGAAACAATTTTTTCCTTATAATCATTATTAATTGTGTTAGTATAATCATTAATGTATTTTAGATTAGTTGGAGTTGGATAATTACTTCTAGCATTAGGTATGTAATATACACTGCATAATAGTAATAATAATAAAGTAAAAACTTTAAGTTTACTTTTAAAAATTTTCATAATAATTAACTTGTGAAGTTAACTTCAGGTACTTGTTGTGCACCTTCAGTAGCCTTATAAAAAGGTTTTTCCTGAAAACCAAATAATGATGCAATTATTTTGGTAGGAAAACTTTTAACTTTTGTATTATATGTTGTAACAGCAGTGTTATAGTCTTGTCTTGCTATAGCAATTCTATTTTCAGTACCTTCTAGTTGTATAGAAAGGTCTTGAAAGTTTTGATTTGATTTTAAGTCAGGATAATTTTCAACAACTAATAATAACCTTGAAAGAGCACTACTTAATTCGCTATCTGCATTAGCCTGTTCAGTAATGTTATTAGCACCGGCTAATTTACTTCTTGCATTAGCAATTTCAGTAAATATATCTTTTTCTTGAGAGGCATATCCTTTTACTGTATTCACTAAGTTTGGAATTAAATCAGAACGTCTTTGAAGTTGTGTGTCAATATTTGACTCAGCAACATTGACATTTTGTTCTAAGTTAACTAGATTGTTATAGCTTGATATCATAGGAAGTGCAATTATTATTAGTATAATAATAACTACTATTAAAGATTTAATCCATGTTTTCATATCTTCATCTCCTTTCTAGTATTTAGTATGCGTATAAATTAAATTAATATATGTTTTATCTGGCTTTAAACTTTTAAATTATAGAAAAATGGCTTAAAGGCTATATTTATTGCTAATTATAATTTATATTTAATATATAATTAGAGGCATTTAGGAGTAAGACGTAGAAAATGAAAAATATATTAAAAGAGTTAAAAGAATTAACGTACCAGAAAAAGATATATTTAATAAAAGAAAAACTTAATTTAATAGATAAAATTATAAAGGGTAAAATATTTGAAGAGTATCTAGAATTTTTATTTGAGGGAAACGGATATATAGCAACTATAAATGGTGGGTCACATGATGGTGGGGCAGATATAATATTATCTAGACCAGATAATCCTAATAAGATAGTTTGGATAATACAAGCTAAGAATACTATGAGACCTTTAGGTAATCCTGATATTATTGAAGAATTATTAAAATTTGAAAAAGAAAGTGGTAAAAAATATAACTGCAAATACTTTATGATAATTTCTTTAAATGGATATGTAGAAAATGCAAATATGTTTAATAAGACAAGCATGTCATTAGAAGATTTTCATTATGTAGAAGAATTGATAAATAATTATACTGAAAAAAGTAAGATTGGAATATTATTGCCTGATTTAAAGCCTCATAATAGATATACCTATAAGGAAATTAAAGCTATTTTAGAAAACAATAATAGAGTAGCAGTTCCTAATGCAACAGGAACTGGAAAAAGTTTTATTATACTTCAACTGTTATTTGATTATAGAGAGAAAAAATCTATTGTTTTAGCACCTACTAATGAAATATTAGATAGATTAAAATTAATAGCACCTTGGAGTATTACTAATTGTAAATTTTATACTTATAGTAAATTTTCTTCTTTATATTCAAAAGGAAAATTAGAAAACTTAGATGTTGATTTAGTTGTTTTAGATGAATTGCATAGAGTTGGAGCATTAACTTGGGGAAAAGCTGTTAAATATGTATTGCATGAAAATAATGATGCTAAGATTGTAGGGCTTTCAGCAACTCCAATTAGATTCTTAGATAATAATAGGGATATGATTAATGAGGTGTTTTATGGAAATTCAACTACTCCAATAAGTCTTTCTGAAGCAATAGTTAGAAAAATTTTGCCTATGCCTATTTATGTTTCTGCAATGTATGATTTAGATAAAGAAATTGATAAAAAGCTTAAGTTAATGAAGAAGTTGAACATATCATTGGCAGATAAGAGAAAATATATAGAAGAACTTAATATATATAAAAGCAAATGGGAAAAGGAAAGTAGAGTTGAAAGTATAATAAAAAAGCATTTACCTAATAGCAAAAAATTAAAGTTTATAGTTTTTTGTGAAAATAACAAACATTTGCGAGAAATGAAAGATGAAGTTATTCAATGGTTTAAAAGTGTATTAAATGAAGATTTTAAAGTAAAGCATTTTATTATAACTTCAACGAATACAAAAAATAAAGAAAATCTATCAGCTTTTGAATGTGAAAATAGTGAAAATGAAGTTAAGCTACTTTTTGCTATAAGTAAACTTAATGAGGGTATACACGTTAACAATATAACAGGAATAGTTATGCTTAGAAATACTAAATCTCCAAGTGTATATTATCAACAGCTAGGGCGTTGTCTTACAGCAGATGCAATAGATAAAAATCCAATTGTATTTGACTTTGTAGACAACATAGATAATTTAGAACTTGTTAATTTCAGAAAAAAGCTAGAAGAAGCAAGTGAAAGAAATAACCTTTATAGAAGACAAATAGGGTTATATGATGAAGAAATACGTCTTTCGTTATATGAAGAACATGAAGATGTTATTTTACAGTTAAAAAATATAGAAAGAAAAATTACTTATAATTGGGATGAGTCCTTTGAAAGTCTATTAAAGTTTAAAGAGATTAATGGTCATTTAAATGTTCCTAAAGATGATGAGTATTCAAGATTATATAGTTGGGTTAGCCTTCAAAGAACTCTTTATAATAAGAATATATTAAACGAGGAATTTATTAATAAGCTTGATTCTATAGGATTTATTTGGAATATTAATATTTATAGGTATAAAGAAAATTATAGGAAATATGAAAAGTTAATTATTGATTCTTATGAAAAAGAAATAAGTTATTATAAGATTTTAAATGAGAAATATTATATTCCTATATATAAACAAGAGTCCTTAATATCAGAATATGAAGATGGGTGTATTTTGCCAGAAAAAGAATTCATTATGAGATGGTGGGACAAGCAGTTAAAAGATTTTCAAAATAATAAATTAGATAATGAAAGAAGATCAATAATAATCAATGAATTTAGAGAAATATCTAGGTTTGAAGAAAATAAGTGGATGGTTAGCTTATATAAAATAATTAACTTTTATAATAAGGTTAAAGAAAATTATGAAATAGATTGTTACTTAAATAGAATTGCTCCAGATAAGAGAAGATTTATAAGTTTTGTAACTTCCATATATCATAGTAAAAGAATAATAGAAAACAGTATAGAAAAAAATTTACCTAATTCATGGAAAGATAGAGAAATTAAATTTGATAATGAAGAATATAGATGTAGAGCTTTTATAATATCTTTATTATTAGAAAATAATTTTATTTTTAACATAGAGGAATGTATAGATGATATAAATTATATTTATTTTGAAGATATGATGAATTAAAAAAGCATTAAACAATGTTTTAATTAATAAGTATTATAGTAGGAATATATTATTTATAAATAATATTGAAAATATTTGCTAAATGGGGAGAGCGGTTATGGATAGTGATAGGGTTTTATTAAATGGTGTTACTATACCTAGTATAGGATTTGGGACTTATAAATTAGGAGATGAAAGTGAAACTATAGATGTTATTAAATGTGCATTAAAGACAGGATATAGGTTTATAGATACAGCATCTTTTTATGGAAATGAAGAGGGGATAGGTAAGGGAATTAAAGAAAGTGGGGTTAAAAGAGAAGATATATTTTTATCAACAAAGGTTTGGAATGATAGTCATGGATATAATAAAGCAATAAAATCCTTTGAGGAGTCCATGAGGAAATTAGATATTGATTATTTAGATTTACTATTAGTACATTGGCCAACAGAATTGAATAGTGAAACTTGGAGAGCATTTGAGGATCTTTACGAATTAGGTAAGATTAGAGCTATTGGAGTAAGCAATTTTAAAATAGGTCATTTAGAAGCATTGAAAAAAACAGCAAGAATAATGCCTATGGTTAATGAAATTGAAGTACATCCATGTTTTTCTCAAAAGGAATTAGTTGATTATTGCAATAATTACAAAATACAGGTTATAGGATGGAGCCCAATTATGAAGGGACAGTTATTAGAGGTTCCTTTAATGATGGATTTAGCTGAAAAATATAACAAGAGTATTGCTCAAATAGCTTTGAGATGGCACATACAAAAAGATATTATTCCTATTCCAAAGTCATCTCACTGCGGAAGAATGACTGATAATATTGATGTTTTTAATTTTCAGTTATCAGAAGAAGATATAAGAAGAATTGATAAGTTAGATAGAAATGAAAATGTATCAGATACTCCTTCAAATACAACATATGATGATTTTAAATAGTAAGCTACAGTATTTTGAAATACTTATATTAGAAAGAATGAAATATGATTTTTAAAGGATTACTTAAAAATAAAAGTATCACTTCTCAACATAATAGCATTTATTGATAGTATGGAGAGGTGTATTGGGAGATGATTAATATTATGGAAATAACTAATTTTGTAACTGAAAATTTTCTTTCATCATTTGCAGGTACATTGTTAGCTGTAGAGTTAATAGTATTTACAACAAAGGGTTTACCGCTAATAAAAAAAATACCTACAAAACTGTATACCTTTATTTTAGCAGTGATACATCTTATTATAGTACAAGTTACAAATGGAAAAGTTGATATAACAGTAGAATTTGTTTATATATTACTTATAAATTCATTAATAGTAGAAGTGATTTTATGTGGTGGATATGATACTTTGATGGGGAAATTTAAGAATATAAAATATGCTTTAAATCAAACTGGGGAGGATATCAGTAAGATCAATAATGAAATTAGTGGTAATACTAGTATTGCTACTAAAAGTATAGATTCAAATAATTCAGCTGAAGTTGCGAAAAACAATAATGTAGTAAATAAATAGTATATTACCACTAATTGTTAATGATTAGTGGTATATTTTTACTATATGATAAATCATAGTTGTATATTTAAAAAATTTAAATTCAAAAAACTGAAATTTAAATGAATTTAATATGTAAAAGTAAGTATTATGTTAGAATTGAATATATATAACTTATTGGAGGAAAATATGAATTACAAAATTTTAGTGGTAGAAGATGACAATCAAATACAAGAATTAATAGTGGAGTTTCTATCTTCACAAGATTACATAGTAGATACAGCAAATGATGGAGTAGAAGGATATGAAAAATTTAAATCAGGAAAATATGATTTAGTAATTTTAGATGTAATGATGCCAAAACTTGATGGACATTCATTATGTAAAATGATAAGAAATATAGATAAAGAAGTTTCAGTAATATTTTTAACAGCATTAGGTGATGAAGAAAATGAAATAAAAGGTTTTGATTTAAGAGCAGATGATTATATTAGTAAGCCATTTTCATTTAACATATTAATTAAAAGAGTAGAAGCTGTTTTAAGAAGAAAGAATAAGGAAATATTTGAAGATGAAGTTTTAAAGTTTGAGGGACTAAAGCTTGAGCTACAAACATTTAAATCTTATGTTGATGAAGAGGAAATAGAATTAACTTTGAAGGAGTTTAATATATTAAAGTTAATGATAAGTAGTTATCCAACAGTAGTTTCTAGAGAAAAGTTAATTGAAAAAATATGGGGTTATGATTACTTTGGAGACACTAGAGTTATAGATGCACATATGAAAAATATAAGAAAGAAAATAAAGAAGGATTATATTAAAACTATTAAAGGTGTAGGATATGTTCTTGAAAAATAGATGGAAAAATCTAAGTATAAAGAAAAAACTATTTATATGGAGTAGTTTAATAATAATATTGGCTTTTACACTTTTATACATATGTATATATTTCTTTATGCCAAGGATCTATGAGATTTATAAGATTAAGAGTGTCAAATCAGGAATAGAAGAATTAAAACGAGAGTTAGGTTCTGATGAAGATATAGATGTAGATGAATTATTAGATAAATTTTCTTATAATAATAACATAGATATTATTATAGTAAGTAAGGATAATAATAATTTAATTGATAGTATAATATATTCATCATTTAGAGAAGGGGCAGACTCACCTAATAATATACCATTTTTATATAATAATAAGTATGAAGACTTTCAAAGGTTTGGAAAGTATTATTTGCAATTTAATATAAATGGAAGTTTAAATAAAACACAATTTGTATATCAATTAATTAATAAAAATGGAAGTCTAAATATAGATGAAGCTGTTTATATAAAAAGCTTAAATAAAGTATATAGTATGATAGTACATTTCCCTATAAGTCCAGAAAATGAAGCTACAGATAGTATTATTTTATTTTTCCCATTTGCTATTATAGCTATTATAATTATTTCTTTTACAATTTCTAGTTTTTATGCCCTTTTAGTAAGTAGACCATTAATTAAGATAAATGAAGTTGCTAAGAAGATGGCAAATTTAGATTTTGATAATGTTATTGAAATAAATGATAAAGATGAAATAGGGGAATTAAGCAATAGTTTAAATTTAATGAATAAGAATTTAAAAGAGTCTTTTCATAAGTTAGAAAGTATGAATTCACAGCTTACAGAAGAAATAGAAATGGAAAGAAAATTGGAGAAGGAAAGAAGAGAATTTATTGCAACAATTTCTCATGAATTAAAATCACCTATTACTATAATTAATGGACAGTTAGAGGGAATGATTTATAATATTGGAAAGTATAAAGATAGGGATAAATATTTAAAAGAATCTTATGATGTTATACAAAAGATGAGCGAGTTAGTACAGGAAATATTACATTTAAGTGAAAGAGAAAATGGAGAATTTAAATATAATTTTACAAACGTAAATATAAGTAAGATTGCTAATTGTGTAGTTAGAGAGTTAAAATATTTTATTGATGAAAAAAGTTTAAAGCTAGAAACTAACATTAATGAAGAGATTTTTATAATTGCAGATGAAAAGTTAATAAAAAAAGTAATTACTAATATAGTTAAAAATGCAATTACTTATTCTCCGGTTGATGAGAAAATTATTATAAAGCTGACTAGTAAGGAATTAACTGTTGAAAATACAGGCATAACAATTCCAGATGATCAAATAAGCAGTATATTTAATGCTTTCTATAGAGTTGATAAATCTAGAAATAGAAAAACAGGAGGAACTGGATTAGGACTTTATATAGTAAGGACTATATTAGATAAGCATAAAAATATTAGCTATAATATTACATCTAAAGATAACTCAGTTGTATTTAAAATAATGTTTAATGACTAAATTCTTAGCTTCAAATGAAGGTTTAACTTTATCTGAAGCTAAGAATTAAATTTTTTATTTAACTGGTATTAAGTTACCACCATATAATTTCATTTCTTTGAATTTAATTTTAAAAGCTTTTTGGTATGCTTTTATAGCTTCTAAGTCACGTCTTGTACCTATACAAATTGAAGAGCCTGAAAGGTTTCCACGTGCTGTTCTTCCAGCTCTGTGTAAATATTCATCAGGATTTTCTGGGAAATCCATGCTTATAATATGAGTTACTTCTGGGATATCTAAACCTCTAGCAGATACGTCAGAAGAAACTAAAACATTAAACTTACCATTTCTAAAAGCTTCTATTGATCTTTGTCTTTGCTCTTTTGAAGCATTTCCGAAAATAGCTGTAGATTTAACTTTATGATAATCTAACTTTTCATTAATATTTTGAAGTTCTGTGCTATTGTTAATAAATACTATAGCTTTTTCAGGACTTTCAGCGGCTAATAGTTTTCTTAAAGTTTCAAATCTATCTCTAAATTCACAAGTAATAAACATATGAGAAATATTTGGGTTTAGAACTGATTTAGACTCTGATTTTACTATATGAACTTCTTTAACTAATGATTTAGAGATTTCTAATGCTGTATTATTTATACTTGCAGAGAAGAACATAAGCTGTCTATCTCTCATAGTAGATTTTATTATATCTTTTATTATTGTAGATTTATTTTTAGCTAATAAGCTATCAGCTTCATCCATAACTATAGTTTTTATAGTGTGAGCAGATATTTTTTTCTTTTTAATTAAATCAAGAACTCTTCCTGCTGAACCTACTATTATATGTGGTTTTACTTCTTTAAGTTTTTTGATTTGTTTTTCAATATTAGATTCACCCATTATAGTAAGTGAAGTTACATTCATATTTGAGTTTTTTGAAAGTAGCTTTATTTGTGCATCAATTTGCATAACTAATTCATGGGTTGGAGCAAGTATAATAGCTTGCATTTCTTTTTTTTCTATATTTATTTTTTGAAAAATAGGACATATGTAAGCTAAAGTTTTTCCGCTACCAGTATGTGATTCTGCAATAATGTCTAAGTTTTCTAATGCTTTTGGAATAGTTAGGCTTTGCACTTCTGTTGGAGAAGTTATTCCTTGAAGTTTTAAACCTTCTATTATATTTGAATTTAAATTAAGTTCATTAAATGACATATTCGTTATTTTCTCCTCGGTATTTTTTAGTATCTATATTAGTATACACTAAAAATAATTTTAGTATAGAAATTTATACATATAAATTTAAATTTATTGGCTTTGTTTTAATAAACTGTTGAAATTTGATTAACCTCTATAAATATGGTTATAATATATAATATAACTACTATTTAGGAGGTTTTTTATGCCAAGAGTTAATAATGTTATTCAACAAGTTTCACAATTAAATACATATGAGCAAGAGAAGGTATTTGATTTTTTAAAGACTGTATTGATGTCAAATGGAATAACTAACTCTATAAATGAAGAAATCGCTGAAAATAGATTTAACAAGGGGAAGTGCTGTCCTTTTTGCAATCATGATAAAATATCTAAGTATGGAAAATATCATGGTAAGAATGGCGTTAAACAAAGGTATAAATGCCAAAATCCAGAGTGCAAAAAAACTTTCAATGATTTTTCTAAATCCCCAGTTTCAAGTAGTAAAAAGGGATTAGATAAATGGCTACTATATGCTCAATGTATGATAAATGGTAACACTATTAGGCAATGTGCCGAAATTGTTGAGATTAATATTGCAACAGCTTTCTTTTGGAGACATAAAATTATAGACGCTATTAGAAAATTTATTGGCTACGGCTCTCTTGAGGGTGTTATTGAACTCGATGAGACATACTTTGCCCTTAGCTATAAAGGGAATCATAGCAAAAGCTCTAATTTTACTATGCCAAGGGAATCAAGAAAGCGTGGTAAAGAAATAAATACAAGAGGTATATCAAAGGAATTTGCCTGTGTATTATGTGGTGTAGATAGATTAGGAAATATATATACTGGTTTAATATGTGATGGCAGACCTAACTGTACTGATATAAATAGGGCTTTATCAGAGGTTGTTGAAGAAAATTCTATTTTATGTACTGATAAACATAGGAGTTATATCCCATTTGCGGCTCAACATAATTTTGAATTACATCAAATTAGGGGCGGGAGAAAAACTGTGGATATTTATAATATTCAAAGAGTCAATGCTTTTCATAGTAGCTTAAAAAGATGGATAAGAAAGTTTAATGGTGTTTCAACCAAGTTCCTAACAAACTACCTATTTTGGTATAAATGGACCCAATTATTTAAAACAGAAATGGAAAGGAATAAACCTAAAAAGTTCTTTATTCATGCTAATTCAACACATTCTGTATCTTTAATAAAGGATTTTAAGATTAGAAGACCAATATATGTATAAAGGTAAAATTTGTTTTAATTTTACTATTTTTAGTGTACAATAAATATAATGATTGATGAACAATTGTTTAATATTGCGAAGCAAAAGGATAGGAGCATAGCTCCTATTTTTTATTTTATCTATAAAGTATATTGTGATTTTGCTAGAAGTGAATCGGAGTGCTTTACAGTAAATATAGTTTATGGTATTATTAAATACATTAAAATATGAAAGGAGTTGTAGTTATGAAAAATTTATATATAATGCTTAATAAATTAAAAAAAATATACATTACTCCTGGGTATATTATAAATTAGATAGCATATGCTTAATATACAAATCCCCTGGAATATCGACTTATATTCTAGGGGATTTTTTATAATGTTATAGCTCTGCGCTATTTAATATTAATAGTTAACATAGAGAGTATAAATAATGAAAAAATTTAAAAATATCTTCGTTTGAAAATAACTACTTAATAAAGATGCAAAAATTATAAACAAATATTTAAAGCTTATTATATGAAAAATAGGAGGAAATAAAATGATTATGAATGGTGGAATAGCGTCAATAAGATTAAGAAGATAGCGCACGAGTTGTGGCTATCGTTAAACAAATTTAATATAATGTCATAAAAATAGTGAATTAAGGAGATTATGAATGAAAGCTAAAAGTAATAATTATAGAGGAAAAGTTGATATTAGTGTATCGCAAAATTTTATTACTAGTAAAAATACTATATATAAATTAATAAAAAAAACAAATATATCCAAAAATGATTTTGTTATTGAAATTGGACCAGGAAAAGGTCATATAACAGAAGCTTTATGTGAAAAAAGTTATTGGGTTACAGCTATAGAACTAGATAGAAGTTTATATGGAAATTTAATAAATAAATTTAAAAGTAAAAATAATGTTACTCTTATTAATAAAGATTTTTTAAATTGGAAATTACCTAAAAAAAGAGAATATAAGGTATTTTCTAATATTCCTTTTTATATAACAACAAAGATTATTAAGAAATTATTATTAGAAGAGTTAAATTCACCAACTGATATGTGGCTAGTTATGGAGAAAGGTTCCGCAAAAAGATTTATGGGAATACCTAGAGAGAGTAAATTATCATTACTTTTAAAAACTAAATTTGATATTAAGATAGTGCACTATTTTAATAGAGAAGACTTCCATCCCATGCCTAGTGTAGATTGCGTCTTAGTATATTTTAAAAGAAAATATAAATATGATATATCTAAAGATGAATGGAATGAATATACAAGTTTTATATCTAAGTCTATTAATAACTTAAGAGATGTATTTACAAAAAATCAAATTCATGCAGTAATTAAATACCTAGGTATAAATCTTAATAATATTAGTGAAGTTTCTTATAATGATTGGATACAGTTATTTAGATATAAACAAAAGATAGATTAGTAATAGTAGATTTAAATTAGGAGGTGTTAAAATGATTATGAATGGTGGAATAGCGTCAATAAGATTAAGAGGATAAGTCACGGGTTGTGGCTATTATCTTAATTTAATAAAGAGTCATAATCCCGTGATATTTAAAGTTAATATTTAAATATAAAATTACAGGAGATTATGAAGATGATAAAAAAAGGAATAATTGTAGGAATTAATATAAATAATAAAAATAATTTTGATGAATCTATGGAAGAATTAAAAAATTTATGCTTAGCTTGCAAAATAGAAACTGTTGGTCAAATTAAGCAGAATTCAAAGAAAGTTAACTCTACTTTTTATATGGGTAGTGGGAAGATAGATGAATTAAAAAATTTAGTAGAAGAAAACAATGCAGATATAGTTATATTTAATAATGAATTATCAGCGTCACAAGTTAAAAATATTGAAGAAGAAATAAATTGTAATGTCATAGATAGAACTGCGTTAATATTAGATATCTTTGCAAATAGAGCAAAAACAAGAGAATCTAAATTACAAGTAGAGGTTGCGAAGCTCCAATATGAATTACCAAGATTAGTTGGTTCAAATGAAGATTTAGGTCGTCAAAGTGGTGGAGTAGGGACTAAAAACAGAGGCGCAGGAGAAACAAAATTAGAATTAGACCGTAGAAGAATAGAAGATAAAATTGCTAATTTAAATAAAGAGCTTGAAGTATTAAAAAATCAAAGAGAAGTACAAAAAAGTAAAAGGAAAAAATCTAATATTCCTAATGTAGCTTTAGTAGGATATACAAATGCTGGTAAGTCATCTGTTATGAATGCTTTAGTAGAGAAGTTTATAAATGATGAAGATAAAAAAGTATTTGAAAAAAATATGCTATTTGCAACTTTAGAAACTTATGTTAGAAATATAAAATTAGATAATAATAAATCTTTTTTATTATCAGATACAGTGGGATTTGTTGGGGATTTACCTCATAGTTTAGTAAAAGCTTTTAGGTCTACTCTAGAAGAAGTTTGTGATGCGGACTTATTACTTCATGTGATTGATATATCTAATCCTAATTATGAAAATCATATAAATGTAACAAATGAAACATTAAATCAAATAGGGGCGGATAATATTCCTGTGATTTATGTATATAATAAAGTTGATTTAATGGAATTAGATACATTCAATATAGAAGGGATGCTGGTTTCAGCTAAAAAATATATAGGTATAGAAGAATTATTGGAATCTATATGTAAAAATATATTTATGGATTATATAAAATGTAAGGTTATGGTTCCTTATAAAGATGGTAAAATGACATCTTATATAATTGATAGTTCAACTGTTCTAGAAACTGAATATACTAATGAAGGAACTTTATTTAGTATAGAATGTAGTAAAGAGGATTATGTTAAATACCAGTCATATATAATCTAGAGTGATTCTAGGTATCTATATAAACAATGCATAAATGAAAGAGGATGTCGCATACCAATTGAAAATTGTTCATGTGATAGCCTCTTTTATATTTGATAAGTAATTAGAAATGATTTTATTGTATGTGTTTATTGCAACAATAAAGTAAATAACTACAAATGATGCTAAAGACATTAAAATAGGATAAATAAATACTTCCAAAACCAATTAAGCTAGAGATAAATATACTTGTAAGAATGACTTTGTCTTTGTACGACTACGATGGGGAAAATGTGTATTAAAGAAATAACAAAAATACTTTAAATGAAATGTGTAAATTAAGTTAATGCTATAATATAATAAAGTGAACAATATTAATATATTGCGATTCAAATAGGATGTCCAAATGGACATCCTATTATGTTATGCTAATTTCAACACTATTTTAAAACAAAGCCAATTTATTAGTAAACTGATAAATTTAATATAGTATATTAATTTAAAAAAGGTGAAAAACAAAAGTAGAATAAAAAATGGAGATAAAAAGATGAATAAAATGTTAATAGCGTGTTTAAATTTTATTAAAAAAATTTTTTATTTAAGCATAGAAAAAACGTTTTAATAATTAGAAAAATGATGATTAATAGTAAAAAAAGAAGAAAAACAGCATAAAACTAAAACTTGAATTTTAGTACCAAAATGATAATATATATTTATTCGAAAGTAAGTAAAGGTCAAAGGAGTAGAAAAATGAAGGGTGCATTTGAAATTTTTAAAAAAGATTTAAAAAATATATTTACAAATTATGGAGCTCTTATTGTTGTAGTAGCATTATGTATATTACCTTCTTTATATGCTTGGTTTAATATCAAAGCATCCTGGGATCCATATGCAGAGTCAGCAACAAGTGGAATAAAAATTGGTGTAGTTAATAAGGATTTGGGAGCAACTTTAAATGGAGAAGATATAAATTTAGGAGATACTGTTGTTGATGAATTGAAAGATAACAAACAGATGGGGTGGCAGTTTGTTAGTGAAGAAGAAGCAAATAAAATGGTTGAAGAGGGAAAATACTATGCCATGATCACAATACCAGAAAATTTTTCTAAGAATTTAACATCTATTGTAACAGATGATATAGAAAAAGGTGAAATAATTTATACAGTTAATGAGAAGATAAACGCTATTGCACCTAAGCTTACTGATAAAGGGGCTACTGCAGTTCAAGAAAAGATAAGCAAAGCGATAGTTAGTACTGTAAGTGATACAATATTTGGATTAGCAAATGATGTAGGAATAGAGCTTGAAAATCAAATTCCTAAAATAACTACAATTTATAATGCATTATTAGATGTTCAAGGGAACTTTGGAAATATTAATGATACTGTTAATCTAGCTGATCAAGGAGCAGGGCAGCTTAAAACATTAGTTTCAGGAATTCAAGAAGATATTCCTATGATAAAAGAAACAGTTGAAAATGCTCAAAATTTAAGTGGAGAAGTAAAGGAGTTTTTAAGTACTTCAAAAAGTAGTTTAAATAATATAGCTCCAATAATTAAAAATGATATAAAGATATTAAATGATATATCTAATGACGTATCAAAATACACAAGTGCATTGATAGATGCAATAAATGCTGGTTCAGAAAATGTACCGGCTATGATAGAAAGTTTACTTAACAAATTAAATACCATAAATAAGGTTAATGATTCATTAATTAATATTCTTGAAACTATGAATAAATTTAGTCCAGGTAAACTTGATAATATAATAAGTAAACTACAAACAATTAGTAGTAAAATTGATTCAGCTATTACTGCGTTAAATACTGTTAAAGATGGTATAGCTAATGGAGAACAGCCAAATTTATCATTATTAAATAACATATTAGCCTTTTCAAATGACATTAGCAATATAAGTAATGATATTTATAATAATTTTGATTCAGAGATATTAGGAAAAATAAATACTATTTTTGATAGTGCATATACTGTAGCAGATAATGCTATGTCTATATTAAGTGAAGCAGAAGAAAAATTACCGCAAGTTAGTGAATTATTAACTACTGTATATCAAGGAGCAGATAAAGGTATAGAAGGAATAGATTTTGTAAAAGAGAAGCTTCCAGAAGCCGAAAATATGATTAATGAATTAATAAGCAAGGTTGAAGGAATAAAGGAAAACACTGACTTACAAGATATAGTAAATCTATTAAAGAGTGATGTTCAAAAGAGAAGTGATTTCCTTACAAATCCAGTTGAAATAGTAACAAACACATTATTCTCAATGGGTAATTATGGGACAGGAATGACTCCGTTTTATACTGTATTATCATTATGGGTAGGATTATTATTACTAGCTTCAATGTTAACAGTAGAGGCACATGGGGATTATTCAGCTACATCACAATATTTCGGAAAATTATTATTATTTTTAAGTATATCAATAGTGCAAGCATTAATAGTATCTATAGGAGACTTATATGTCTTGAAAATTTATTGTGTAAATCCACTATTATTTGTATTGGGTAGTGTATTTACAAGTATTATATTTACATTTATTGTTTATTCATTATGCTCTGTATTTGGAAACGTAGGTAAGGTTTTAGGAATTGTATTATTAGTAATACAAATAGGTGGTTCAGGAGGAACTTTCCCAATTCAATTAACACCAAAGTTCTTCCAAGTAATAAACCCATTTTTACCATTTACTTATGCAATTTCATTTGCAAGAGAAGCTATAGGTGGAGTTGTTCAGAGTGTTTTAATTAAGGATATTATTGTACTTTCAATATATGCAGTAATATTTATGATTATTTCAGTATTCCTTAAGAAACCAATTAATAAACTTTCACAAGGATTTTCAGAAAGTATTAAAAAGAGTGGAATAGGAGAATAGATTAATTTTTGAATAAAATGAAATCAAGTACTAAAATATTTTAATATTCTTTAAATTATTATGTAATAAAAATTTAATTATTTTGTAAATTGACTAAACTAGTTAATATGTATATAATTTTTATAACAGTGAGGTGGAGGATATGAGTATTAAAAATAATAAAAAAATAATTTTTGGAGCATTATCAGCAGTTGTAGCATCAGTTGCCGCAGGTGTTTTAGTAAAAAATAATATAGATAAAAAAACTAAGAATGTTAATGAAGAGAATAGAAATAATAAAAAAGAAAAGAAAAGTAAGAATGTATATTATACAGTGCATTTAAATGATATTTATAGTTCATATGATGATAAGACCTTATCAGAAGAAGACATGATAGAAGAAATAAAAAAAGAAACTTCTTTATAGAATAAAAACAGTATTTACTATTAATGTAAATGCTGTTTTGTTTTATTGAAAAAAATTTTAAATTAAAGTAATAATATAAATGTTTTTCAATATATATTTTACTGTAAAGGTAAGGAGGTACAGTGTTAGAAAATAAATACTTTATTACCGTGAAAAACTGTGCTATAATTACCAATGTTATATTTGAAATATGGAGGATTCGACATGAAACACATAAAAACAATCAACAAAACAAACATCAAAAATAGCTTATGCAAACCAGGATGCAAGGAATGTGCAAACTCATGCCAATCAGCTTGCAAAACTTCTTGCACAGTTGCTAACTTAGAGTGTGAAAACTAATTAAAGACAAGCAGTAACTTTAGACAAGTTGCTGCTTAACTTTATTAGTTAGTAGAAGTTGATTTATCAAATTGACATTAGGATTAAACAAGATATTGTTTCAAGATATAGGGGAAAAATATTACTAGGAGGAAAGTGAAATGGCTTTAATACACAAATTTAAACAAGGAGATAATTTCTTTGTTTTAGACGTTAATACAGGGGCTGTACATATTGTAGATGAATTAGTTTATGATTTAGTAGATGATAATAAACTAAGAGATAAAGAAGAGCTTATAAAAGAATTTGGATCTAAATATGGTGAAGAAACTATATCAGAAGCTTATGAGGAATTATTAGAGCTTATTGATGAAGATATACTATATTCAAGAGATCAATATGAAGATATAGCACATTCATCAATGGATGACAGAGATTATATTAAGGCAGTATGTTTAAATATAATTCATGGATGTAATTTAAGATGTAAATATTGTTTTGCAGATGAAGGTGAATACAATGGACATAAGGGTGTAATGTCTGTTGAAACTGCTAAAAAGGCAATAGATTATGTAGTTAAGAGAAGTGGTCCAAGAAGAAACATTGAAATTGATTTATTTGGTGGAGAGCCAACAATGATTATGGACAAGGTTAAAGAAATAATAGCTTATGCTAGAGAAAATGAAAAGGCTTGGAAGAAGAACATTAGATTTACTATGACTACTAATGCAACTCTTTTAACTGAAGAGATGATGGATTTTATGGATAAAGAAATGGGTAACATAATCCTTTCATTAGATGGTAGAAAAGAAGTTAATGATAATGTAAGAATTAAAGTAGATGGAAGTGGTTCTTATGATGATATACTTCCAAACATTAAGAGAATGATTGAAAAGAGAGATAAATCTAAGCATTACTATGTAAGAGGAACATTTACAGGAGCTAACACTGATTTCTATGAAGATGTTAAAGCAATGGTAAATGAAGGATTTAGAGAAATTTCAATTGAACCAGTAGTTTTAGAAAAAGGACATTTCTTAGAACTTAAGGAAGAACACTTACCAGAAATATTTGAAAACTATGATAAATTATATAATGAAATGGCTAGAAGAAAGAAAGAAGGAGATGAATTCAACTTCTATCACTTTAACATTGATTTAAATGGTGGTCCATGTGTTTATAAGAGAATTTCAGGATGTGGTGCAGGATTTGAATATGTTGCAATAACTCCACAAGGAGAAGTTTACCCATGTCACCAATTTGTAGGTAAAGAAGAATTTAAACTAGGAAGCATTTATGATGATACATATGATGCTGAATTAGGTAAGAAATTTAAAAAGGCTCATATCTATAATAAGCCAAAATGTAGAGAATGTTGGGCGAGATTCTACTGTAGCGGTGGATGTCAATCAAATAACTTTGCATTTAATGGAGATATGAATATTCCTTATGAAATAGGATGTAAAATGCAAAAGAAGAGAATTGAATGTGCAATAGCGCTTAAAGCTGAATAGTTAAATAAAAGATAAGGATAAGCAGAGTTGCTTATCCTTATTATTTATTTGTCATGATATAATAAATAAGTGAGGTGATATTTATGAAGGATTTTATTTTTAATAATGGATTAAAATTAATATATAAGAAAAGTAACTCTGAACTTACTTCTATAGCAATATCTTTAAATGCAGGGGCAGGCCGTGATGAGGATATTTTAGGAGTTGCACATGCTACAGAACATATGGTATACAAGGGAACTAAAAGCAGAAATGAAAAGCAAATTAATGAAGAACTAAGTAATATTTTTGGATTTCAAAATGCTATGACAAATTATCCTTATGTTGTTTATTATGGAACTCTTTTAAGTGAGGATTTAGAAGCTGGTATAGAGTTGTTTTCAGATATTCTAATTAATCCAAGCTTTAGTGAAGATGGATTTAAAGAAGAGATAGATGTAATAATTGAGGAACTTAAAGAGTGGGATGAAGAGTTAGAGCAATATTGCGAGGACAAGCTATTTTTAAATTCTATGGAAAATAGAAGAATTAAATATCCTATTATAGGTACTGAAGAGAGTTTAAGTTTAATAAAGTTAAATGATATAAAGGTATTTTATAGTAAGCATTATTGTGCTAATAATGCTGCCATTACTATAATATCCTCATTAGAATTTGAAGAGGTTAAGAAAATAGTAGAAAAGCATTTTAGTCTTTGGAAGTCACAAGAAAATATGGAAAATAAAGAAAAATGCGTTGATTATAAAAAAGATATATTTATAGATAAAAAGCAAGATATAAATAGTGCTAAGGTTCAATTAGTATTCCCAATACATGAATTAAGTCATTTAGAAATTAAAGCGTTAAGAATCTTTAATCAATATTTTGGTGAAGGAGTAAACTCAGTTTTATTTGATAATTTAAGAACAAAACAAGGTTTAGTTTATGATGTCTTAACTAGAGTAGCTAATGAAGAATATATAAAGATTTATAAAATTACTTATAGTACATGTCATGAAAATGTAGATAAGTCTATAAATATAATAAAAGAACTTATTAATGACGTAGATAATTTAAGAAATAAACTAAGTAAAGAAGATATAAAAAGGCTTAGTAAAAGCTTTAAGCTTAAGAGGTTATTTGGAGAAGAACAAAGTGTAAGATTAGCTATGCAACTTGCAACTTATGAAACTATGTTTGGAGAATACAGCCTATATTTAGATGAAAGTAGTGATTTAGATAAACTATCAATAGATTTTATTATTGATACGGCAATTAAAGTTTTAAGGAATATGATTGTAGAAGTAATTACAAAATAGATATTCACTATGTTAATGTGCAATAAATTTAAGATGTAGTAGATTTGTGTGAAAAGCATATCTGCTACATCTTTTTCTTTATAATATAATAAATTGGCATAATGCCACTTGCATGCAATTAACGACCAGTTAAGGGTAAATTGTGGAAAATAACTTTAGCCTAGAGTATTATTATATTAAGAAATCTAATAAATAAATTTTATTAAGAAAAATTCTAAAGTTAAAGCACGTGCAATTTTTATTGAAGGTTTAGGAGGAAGTTATGAAGGTATCAATTCATGAAATAGAGGATGAAAAAGTTGAATTTGTAGATTTATATATTAAGGAAAAGACAAGTTCTATAAATACACTTATTGATTATATTGAAAATGAAAAATATAAATCTATTAAGTTAGCTTGCTATAAAAAGGAACAAATTTTTAAAATTACAAGTGATCAAATATATTATGTTGAAACAAGTAAAGATAAACTATTAATTCATACAAAATCCGATGTTTATGAATATAAGAATAGACTTTATGAGTTAGAGAAGATATTACCATGGAAGTTTATAAGGATATCCAAATCAACAATTTTGAATTTAGAGAAAGTATTAGTATATACTCCTAAGCTTAATGGATTAATGGAAGTTAAATTAAAAAATTCAGATATAACTTATATTTCAAGAAAGTATTTAAAAGAGGTAAGAAATCGTATAGTGGAGGGTAGAGAGTGATGAAGGAGAATTTAATAAAAGGTGCTAATATAGGGTTTACATTATTCATAAGTTCAATATTAACTTTAAGATTTACAAATGATTATGATGGTATGATGAAGATATTTAAGTATATTTTACCAGTGTTAATTGGATATGTGTTTATAGGTATAGTATTTCATTGGCTTAGAAATATTCCAAGAAAAAATAATGCTGGAAGTTCTGGTGTTGCTATATATTATTGGGTATTTATTATTATGATTATTGTACCTGTTTTAGCTATGTTTATAGATGATTATATTAGATATATGATAATGGCTAATATGCTTGTAATTGTTGCATTATGGCTGGGGGAATATATTCACATTAGCAAAATAGCAAAAGAGCTTAATGGTGGAATAGCTAGTAAACACAAAACGTTAATAGTAGATTTAGATTCAAAACCTAAAACTAAAGAAGAGTTCTTTAGGATAATAGAGAGCAAATGTATATCAAGGGGAGATTCACTTGAGTACGTAGAAAGAAACATTCCAGCTATTATAAAGATAAATGGAGAATTATATAAGGCTGAAATAGGTTATTATTATGCAATTTCAGGAAATGCAGTTTACACATTAAAGTTAACTGAGCTTTAAAATATAATGAGAGTGGAGATGAATTTTATGATAGGAAAATTTCTAAAAAATATGACCAAAATAAGTATAAATATACCTTATAATGATGGGCTTGTATATCCTACTGAAGCTATTAGTAAGATTGCTATAGCTGAGTATTGTACTAAAGAAAAATTTGAATATGAATTTATTGGTAAGAATGAAGATAATAATATTATAGTGAAAATTGATGGGAAAGCTTATGAGGTAATACGTGGATTAGCAGGTAGGGGTGGATACGGAATTATCTGTAGAGCAGTATAAATATAATATGGAGCATTCTATTAAGAAAGCTCCATATTTTTTATAAATTAAAAAATATCTTATGTAATATTTACAAAAAGTATGATATAGGGTTTTATTAATATATGACATTTATATATTAAGGAGAAAAATATGAGTAAAAAGGTACCTTTGTTAGAGGAAGTATTAAAATATAAAAAAGAAGAAAATATTATCCTTTCAATGCCAGGAAATAAAAGTGGTATTGGATTTTTAAGAGATGATATAGGAAAAGAATTTGTAAATAATATGGGGTTCTTAGATATTACTGAAGTAGATCCATTAGATAATCTTCATTGTCCGGAAGGTGTCATAAAAGAAGCACAAGAATTATTGGCAAAAACTTATGATGTTAAAAAAGCATATTTTGTTGTTAATGGTAGTACTGCTGGTAATTTAGCTTCTATTTTTGATGCTTTTAATGAAGGTGATGAAGTCTTAGTAGAAAGAAACTGCCATAAATCAGTTTATAATGGACTTATTTTTAGAAAATTAAAAGTTAAATATATTGAACCTGTAATTCATGAAGATAAGGGAATATTCTTACCTCCTACAGAAAAAGAAATATATAAGGCGTTAGGTGAAAGTAAAAATGTAAAGGGAATAATATTAACTTATCCAAATTATTTTGGAATTGGTTATGATATATTTAATACATTAATAGAATTAAAGAAAAAAGGGTTAAAAATAATTATAGATGGAGCGCATGGAGCACATTATGGAATAACAGAAAAACTACCTAAATCTATAGTTAAATATGCAGACTATATAGTTTTAAGTGCACATAAGACATTACCTAGTTTAACTCAAGGTTCTTACCTTTTAGTTAATAATGATAATAATGTTGATTTTTATTTGAAAGCATTTATGACTACATCACCATCATACTTAATAATGTCATCATTAGATTATTCAAGATATTATTTAGATAATTATGGAAAAAGAGATTATGATAAATTAATTAATTTATCAAATAAGTGGAGTGATAAAATAAATAAATTAAATAAAGTAAGTGTTTTAAATGAAAAAGATTTACCTAATGGATACAATTTAGATTTAAGCAGATATATATTGATATTACCAAAGGGATATAGTGGACATAAATTATTAGATTACTTAAGAAAAACTAATATACAATGTGAAATGAGCTTTGCAGGTGGAGTAGTTTTAATTTTATCACCATTTAATTTAGAAAAAGACTTTGAAAAAATATATGATTCACTTAAAAAATTAGATTTATCATCGATAGCAGATATACAATATCAAAATTATTATAGTGTAATTCCTAATAAGGTATTAGAACCATACGAAGTATTTAATATGGATTTTGAATATGTAGATATTTATGAAAGTGTAGGTAGAATTTCTAAAGAAGCATTAATTCCATATCCACCTGGAGTTCCGTTAATTTGTGCCGGTGAAGTTATATCTAAAGAAGCAATTGATATCATAAGCGGATATATTAGAAATAAAAAAACGATAATAGGTCTAGAAGGAGAATTAATTAAGGTAATAAAAATAGAATATGGTAATTAATTCAAATGAATATATATAGATAAATTTAAGTTACACCAAAATTTTCGTTAAAACTTGGTTTATTTTGCCGTAATTTTATGTATAATGTAGTATATGATTCTAATTTATAAGTAAATAGAAAGCAAGGTGGTTAATATTAATAAGTTAAAGATATTAAGTCTATTGATAGTTTCAGGAATGCTAATAACTCCTTCTAGCATAGCAAGAGCAGAAGAAATTTATAATGTATCAGAAAGTGACTTAATTAAGTTATTAGAAAAATATAAGAATGAAGAAGTTGTATTAGAAGACGGATTAGTTTTAACTGTTGGTGAAGCTATAAACTTACCTATAAATGAAGGTTGGACTATTTACAACGAAAATGTAGCAGAGATAGTTGATGGAGAATTAGTAGGAAAATCTGTGGGAAGCACATTTGTATCTCAAGAAATAGACGATACAGTATATATTTTAGAGGTATGTATAACAGAAAATGAAGTATCTACAGTTTCTTATTCAAGAGGCATAACTAAAAATGTTGATAGAGATTATTATAAAGTATTCATTGATCCAGGTCATGGAGGATATGATAATGGAGCAGTTCAAAATGGGGTACTTGAAGATGAAATAAACTTACAAATATCTCAAAAGATAGAAGCTAAGTTAAAAGCAAAAGGTGTACAAGTTAAAATGAGTAGATATGATGATACATATTTATCATTAACGGATAGAACAATAATGTCAAATAATTGGGGATCTGATATATTTGTTTCTATACATCAAAACTCTGCAACAAGTTCTAGTGCTAATGGAATAGAAACTTATTATTATTCAACAAGACAAGATAGTAAGGAATTAGCTAGTGAAATACAGGAAGATTTAATACAATCCACTAATGCTGTTAATAGAGGAGTTAAGACTGCTAATTATGCAGTAATTAGAACATCAAGTATGTCTTCAAGTTTAGTTGAGTGTGGATTTATATCAAATCCAACAGAAGCTAAAAATTTAAGTTCTAGCAGCTATCAAGATAAAGTTGCAGAGGGTATTGTTAATGGAATAATGGAGTACTTAGAATCAAATGTTATATTAAATAATTCTGGAGGCAATGCTAACAATAATAGTGGAAGTGGTGGAAGTACTACAACAACACAAAGTGGAACAATAAAAGTAAATGGTGCATTAAATGTAAGAAGCGGAGCAGGAACAAGCTATTCAGTAATAGGTTCATTAAGTAATGGAGCAAAAGTAGAAATAGTAGAAACAAGTGGAAGTTGGTACAAAATAAAATACGGAAGTGGCTACGGTTACGTAAGTAAAGATTATGTAACAGTATCATCAAGCAGTAATAGTGGAAGCACTGACAGTGGAAATAGTAATAATGGAAGCAGTAACAACGGAAGCAGTAGCTCTACAACAACACAAAGTGGAACAATAAAAGTAAATGGTGCATTAAATGTAAGAAGCGGAGCAGGAACAAGCTATTCA
>OKWY01000035.1_pt1 | contig 79840 bp, 72 predicted proteins | sample 1607041 | NCBI WGS metagenome assembly OKWY01 (sample SAMN07501038, study PRJEB24779) | human gut metagenome | isolation source: stool | host: human infant | place: USA: Pittsburgh, PA | reverse complement strand
TACACAAAAAGGAGGATTCAAATTCGAATCCTCCTTTTCTTATCGGCTAGTATCAAAATTTATTTTGATACAGCCCCCTTAGTATCTTATAACTACTTTTATATATTTACAATTTCAGTAAAAACCTCATTTACTTATGATACTGTTCTCCGTATCAGCAGTAAGTGAGGTTTTTTATCTATTATACAAACTGAAATTTGTAGTGTAAAAATGGCTTTAAACTATTCTTTAATATTTGCCGGAAATTTTCCATAAATCTTAACATAACTATATTCCTTAAAGTTCATGTAATCCGCTTTATTCCTTAAATTGTGACTGATTTAATACATATTTATGTAGTCATGTATTGATACATCAGCTAAAGATTCAATTATACTTGTCCAACTATTTTTTACTTGATTCTTATAATATTCAGAATGCTCTTTATTGAATAAAGCTTCAATCTTGAACAATTTCATATTTGTTCTAAAAACAATATTCAAATTATATCCTTTATCTTTATTTGTGACAGAAATGCAATGTGGTGTTGTCTCGGCTCTTGTCGGTGTCTTCCATTCATATAAAACTTCACTTATGCATTTCATCAAACCAGGCATAAACTGATCTAATTCTGCCTTATTCTTTGGAGCATTAGTACTTTTGTTACCCCAATAGAAAAAATTTTCTTTTGATGCTTGCTTAATAATAATATTGTTCTCTTCATCTAAACTTGCAACTAATAACCATATTTTAAAATTGATTTCTTTTTTCTTTAATAAATAAACTCATCCCAATTATTTATACAATAGTCGATTATAGTTTCTTCTAAAATTTCTTTATTGATAATATTGGAAATATTAAGTATATTTCACCAACCTTACTGTAAACTATTATTAATTCTTTTACTTCTACACAGCCTTTCAGTTTATTCCAATTTTCTTCTATTGTTTTAACTCTTTGTTTCTAAAATTGGGATCAAGTATTGCAATATCAGGAAAACTACAGATGCCATAATTAATTAAATTTCATCAATATATTCTTCCTTATTAATTGATTTATACTCCTCGTCAAATTCTAATTTTCCTATTAATATATAATAACTAATTTACATAATTTTAATTTTGCTTATTTTTATTAGTTAATTTATATATAATTTCATATTTTCAAAAACCATTTAGTGTACACTTATTTCAAATAATTTGATAACATTAGTTTTCTTCAACCACTTGAAATTGGCTCCATGAAAAAATACCATTATAAATAATAGTTCCCCAAGCAGCCATTATAAAAATTAATAGCCATTTACTTATACTATTACTTTTTGTAAAAATTGTAATAAAATTTATTATATCATGTCCATAAAATACACCTAATATAATTGGACTACTTACAAGTGTTGAGTTTATCATATCTGTTTTCTTAGTTACTTCAAGCCTTGTATTACAATTGTTGCATTTTAATTTATTAGATTTTATTTTAAAAGTATTTTCTATAATTTTATATTTTAACTTTAATCCACATTTTGGACAAATACTCATATCGCACCCCCTTATGTAAATAACCTAATGAATATAATATTATAGTATCGCTATTCATCAATATTCCAAACCGCTTTTCATTAATACTAAATTTATTGCCTATAAATATTTACATACATCACTTCAATAGCATCATTTTTTATTTATCCACCAATTTTTCTTATCTCTTTAATAATAAAACAAGTACAAAGTATAGTAGTAAAAACAATTATAATAGCAACTACAATTCCCACTTTCTCTTGTTTAAAACCTAATAGGCTAAATAAACTTATAAAAAAGAAATCATTACAATTTCATATGAGGCTCTATTTTTCAGAACTATTTTATAATCCTTTTTAAAACTTTTTTATAAGTAAACATAATAGTTAATAATTCCAACAAATAATAAAGCAAACATAAAAGTTGCACAACTTACACAAATTATTCCAGGAATAAATATAACTATACTATTTCTTTTAGGGTGATAACTCTTTTTAATTTCATAAACCTTATACACCATATAACATGCAATTACCATTGGAATAGCTCCAAAGCTAAGTAATATAAATGCTTGCTCATATAGTTGAATAGGAAGCATTGCCTCTTTATTAATAATAATATCCGAACGTGATAATACTACAATACTTAAATTTTATCCCAATATGCCATACAATGAGGATTTTCATTAATTGTTAGTATAAATCCATTCCCAATATTTTCACTTAACAACATATTATATAATTCAACGGCTCTATTCACATCAATATATTTCTCTAAATCTTCTTTAGATAAAATTCTATTAAATGCACTTTTCCATGATTCTGTTTGTATATAAGCTAATGTATTAGCATCACCAACATCTACTTTTCGTATATTAATAACATTACCCATAATCTTCCTCCTCTTGCATCTCACCCTATTTCCTTTAAAATATAATTACACTTTAATTTATAAATATATTATACTGTATGCTTTGTGGTCAATAATCTATATATCTCCATTTTTATTAAAAGACTTTCTTAAGTTAAAATCTCCATATACAATTATTTTTTTCTGGAAACTATTATATATCTGTGTTCAATACTTTCTACATATCCCTTAGAATTTATATCTTCATTTAATTTACATAGTTCCTCAAAGCAATTCTCTACAGAGAAATTTGGAAATTCCCATTCAATAATTTTAGCAAAATAAACAATTGCCCCAATATCTCTAAAACGTAAATAAGGAAAATATTCATTAGCATATAAAACTTCAAATAAGTTATTTTCTAAATTTTTTAGGTTATTATCTAAAGTATTATTTGAATATAATGGCTTAAAGTCTTTTATTAATGCCTTAGATAATATTTCATTATTCTTTCCACCGACTTGTTGAGTAATGAAAATTCCGTTAGTCTTCAATATTCTCCTTACTTCATTAATATCAAAAGACTCATGTCTATTGATAATTATATCAAAAGTATTATCTTCAAATGGTAATTGAGAATCATTAAAAACCTGCCTCACTTCAATTCCAAGTGGTTCTAAATTTTGTTTGCATAATTCAACATTAGGCTCCCACATTTCTGTAACAGATGTGTTATTATAAGGATGATTAAGTGATAATAAAAACTCTCCGCCACCAGTACCCATATCTAATAATTTATAATCTTGTCTTAAATATTTCTTTATTATATCTTCATAGTTCCAAGGTAGCTCTTCATCATCCCATCTATTTTCTAAATAAGCGAAATCCCACCCTTTAAATGTAGCTTCTTCTTCTTTTTTCCATGCTTCTTTTAACTTACTATAATTCATAACTGCCCCTCTTTTCATATATTTTTTAATTAATAGAAAATTGGTGCAGTTTACTGATAGTATATATAAATTTATTCTTGGTACAATCTACTATCAGCTATTATAACTGCACCAAGTAGTTAATTCGTTCTTTTCCCACCTTGAGATTTCACCCACTTTCAAATTCAAAATTTAACTATGTTTATTAAAGTATGTTACTATTTAGATACTTATCTATTTATCTATTTATCTATTTCTCTATTACTTATATAATAATTAAAAATATTATTATTACATATAACTTTACTATATTGATTTATTGTAATTATTAATTACAAATAGTGCATCATCATAATTGTTTTTATTGACATAAATATAATATTCATAAGAATACTTTAGATTTTCCCCCATACTACCTATTCTTCCGCGAGTACTGTCAAATCCAGATGATGTACTTCTATTAACTATTTTAAAATCATATTGTATTCCTTTCACTGATAAAATCTCCTTAATTTTATTAAATTCATCTATAGAAAATCCATTATAAACTTCTTTTCTATTCCAAATAAATATCATAAGAAACTTCCCCCTTTTTATTTTCAAATACTAAACATTGCTTGTTCTTAATTTATTCTGTTTTAAAGTGTAATAATATAAAAATTTCACCAAAAAATATATAATTCATTAAACTATATCTTCTATAAGCACATATCTCTTAAAATCTTAAAATAAACTTCAGTTTCATTTGCACAAAGCAATTTCTTTATTTTTTCTTTTTTATTTAATTTATCTAATGTATTCATATAAGTTTCAATTAATTTATACCCTATAAAATAGCCTGTTCTTGAAATACCACATATATGTTTTCTTGGAGATATAAAATGAAAATATTTATTCTCATCATTTTTGGAAATACTCTTAAACATTTCATTGAAAAGATATTTTTCATTTTTCTTGCACCAACTTAAATCTTCCTTACTCATAAGTAATCCTAAATCATCCCTTTTATCTAATTGATTAGTTATATATGCAGCCCTTCCTTCTTCAATTAAGTGCCACATCCAAGTACTTTTATCTTTTATTTCCGAAGAACAAATATGAACAAACTCATGAATCATTGTATTATAGATAATATCTTTGGGATTAATACTATATTGCTTTAAATAATTATATAGAATTTCATCATTTTTCATTTTTATATTATCAGGATTTACAAACCATTCCATTCCATAATATATATTATCTCCATAAGTACATATTCCATCATTAAATCCACCATAAAACATTATTATGTCTAAATTTTTATTATAATTTGAGAGTTCACTTAAAAATGAAAGTTTATCCTTAATATTATTTTTATCAATTATTATATTAGATGCTACTTTATCAATTTCATTTAAAATATTAGGATACTTAATCATTGAATTATATAGACTTAAAGAAAAATCTTTGAATCCATCTTTAACTCCATTGCCTTTACATAAGCATTCAAAAACTCCTTATTATTTATACAAAACTTTAATAACTCATCATTACTTAAAATATTCTTCATATTTTTTAAATTTATTAATTCTTTTTCTAAGTTTATTATTCTAACATTCATAACCTACCCCCATAAATATTAATTTATATTTATTTTTTCTTTAAACAAAATATTTAATATATTTAACCCGTCACTATTCATTCCTTCATATGCATCCCAACGCCTTGTATATTTTATTGGAGCCATTGTTATAATAAACTGCCACACAGAAGATATAAACATAAATTTAAGTATATAGTTACTTAAATATAGAATTGAATATCTTTTTATCAGAATATCCTCCTAGTCTAATTTTCACCTCATGATTTGTAAAGATAATAGCAAAAAGGGCATGTCCACTTTCATGAAAAATTAGCATAAAATATAAAAATAAAAAAATTAGTATTGCTGTAAAAATAAATTGTATCAAAATTTCAACTCCTCCAATCAAAATAAGAATATATATTATTCCATAAAAATGGTATAAAATTTATTTAAATCAATCGTACCTTCCACAATTTTATACTTACTACTACTCACAACTAAATAATCATTATCAAACAAAGTAATTTCTGAACCATCATTTCCCTTGATATCGACTTTATAAGAATAGTTTTTCGGTAATTCACCATCATATTTTTTTAAAGTATATATCGATAACTTTGATATAAAGTCATCTATAAGATACTGATTCTTTGTACCTGACTCAATTTTTTTATCATTCACAGTAATTGATTCATAATTACTTTGAACTAAATTAACTACTTTAGAAGCATCAATCTTTTTAGGTGTAACTCCCCATAAAACTAAACCACAAAGAACAGAGATACAAATAATACATACTGTTATTTTATTTTTTCAAAGTATATTCCCCCTTTAAACTAATTCACCATAAATTACAATTACAACTTAGTTTCTACTCTTAATTATACCATAATATTCTATATATATAATTATTTTCAATATATACATGTATGATTTTTATTGTCATTCTTCTCATTATCATCTCCCATTTTTCCTACCCTAACACAAAAAGAGCCCCATACAAAATCATTACAATTTCATATGAGACTCTATTTTTCAGAACTTTTTTATAATTCTTTTCGGAACTATTTTATAAAGTTCGATACTTTTTTATAAGTAAACAATTATAAATATATTATTTAGCGTGCTCTTCTACAGCAACAGCAACTGCAACTGTCATACCAACCATTGGGTTGTTACCAGCACCGATTAATCCCATCATTTCTACGTGAGCAGGAACTGATGAAGAACCAGCGAATTGAGCATCTGAGTGCATTCTTCCCATAGTATCTGTCATACCGTAAGAAGCTGGACCTGCAGCCATGTTATCTGGGTGAAGAGTTCTTCCAGTACCACCACCTGATGCAACTGAGAAGTATTTCTTACCTAATTCAATACATTCTTTTTTGTATGTTCCAGCAACTGGGTGTTGGAATCTTGTTGGATTAGTTGAGTTACCAGTGATTGATACGTCAACACCTTCGTGATGCATTATAGCAACACCTTCTCTAACGTCGTTTGATCCATAGCAGTTAACCTTAGCTCTTGGTCCGTTAGAGTAAGCTTTTGAATTAACTATTTCTAATTTACCAGTGAAGAAATCAAATTTAGTTTCAACATAAGTAAATCCGTTAATTCTTGAAATTATCTTAGCAGCATCTTTTCCAAGACCGTTTAAGATAACTCTTAATGGTTCTTTTCTTACTTTGTTAGCTTTTTCAGCTATTTTAATAGCACCTTCAGCAGCAGCGAAAGATTCGTGACCTGCTAAGAATGCGAAACATTTAGTTTCTTCTCTTAAAAGCATAGCTCCTAAGTTACCGTGTCCTAAACCAACTTTTCTGTCATCAGCAACAGAACCTGGGATACAGAAAGCTTGTAACCCTTCTCCGATAGCTTCAGCAGCGTCAGCAGCCTTTGTGCAACCTTTCTTTATAGCGATTGCAGCACCTAAAACGTATGCCCAAGCAGCATTTTCGAATGCGATTGGTTGAGTTTCTTTAACGATTTTATATGGATCTATTCCATACTCATCACATACAGCTTTAGCATCTTCTAATGTTTTCATTCCATACTTTTCTAAAACTGGAGTGATTTGTCCTATTCTTCTTTCATAACTTTCAAATAATGCCATGTCAAAATTCCTCCTTACAAATTATTCATGTCTTGGATCGATTAATTTAACAGCGTCAGCAACTCTTCCGTATTGACCTGCAGCCTTTTCTAATGCTTCGTTAGCATCCATTCCTTTACCGATCATTTCCATCATTTTTCCTAGGTGAACGAACTTGTAACCGATGATTTCATTATCTTCATCTAATGCGATTTTAGTAATGTATCCTTCAGCCATTTCTAAGTATCTTGGACCTTTTTCTAAAGTTCCGTAAGTTGTACCAACTTGAGATCTTAATCCCTTACCTAAGTCTTCTAAACCAGCTCCGATTGGTAGTCCACCTTCAGAGAAAGCAGTTTGAGATCTTCCGTATACGATTTGTAAGAATAATTCTCTCATTGCTGTATTTATAGCATCACAAACTAAGTCTGTGTTTAAAGCTTCTAATATAGTTCTTCCTGGTAATATTTCTGAAGCCATAGCAGCTGAGTGAGTCATTCCTGAACATCCAACTGTTTCAACTAATGCTTCTTGGATAACTCCACCTTTAACGTTTAAAGTTAATTTACAAGCTCCTTGTTGAGGTGCACACCAACCTATTCCGTGAGTTAACCCTGAAATATCTGATATTTGTGTAGCTTGTACCCATTTTCCTTCAACTGGAATTGGAGCACATGCATGATTAGCGCCTTTAGCAACAACGCACATTTCTTCAACTTCTTTTGAATACATCATTATATTGATTCCTCCCTAATTAATATTAGTTATAGCTCTCCTAAATACTATGTAATAAATAGGCTGTACTTAACTGGGTCAAGATTTATCCCACTGGGAATAAATCCATCCTACCTTTATATAATAACAGATGAATCAATCTCGAACAATAAGAAAATGATATTTTTTTATCATATTGTCAAAATTTATTATCCTTTTTTCCAAAAGTTATTTTAAGTAAACCTTTCAATAATAAAAATGATAATTATTCTCAATTACCTTGCTATTTATTTACTTTTTTTGATATAATCAAGTAAATTATTGATAATTATTATCAATAATTATATTTTTTCTTTATCAGATAGATATATTTCTTATATTTAAGGAGGATTTTTAATGAAAAACGTTGTTGAAATAATCAATATTGTTGCAAGACAAATATTAGATTCAAGATGCTTCCCAACTGTAGAAGTTGAAGTTATTCTTGAAGATGGAACTGTAGGAAGAGCTGCTGTACCATCTGGAGCTTCTACTGGTATATATGAAGCTGTAGAATTAAGAGATGGAAATAAAGATTACTTCATGGGTAAGGGTGTACAAACAGCTGTTAAAAACGTAAATGAAGTAATTGCTAAAGAATTAGTAGGATTTAATGTATTTGATCAAACTGCTATAGATAAAAAATTAATCGAATTAGATGGAACTGAAAACAAAGGTTCTTTAGGTGCTAACGCTATATTAGGAGTTTCTTTAGCCGTAGCTCAAGCTGCTTCTAACTTCTTAGGACTACCTTTATATCAATATGTTGGTGGCGTAAATGCTAAAGTTTTACCTGTTCCAATGATGAACATAATCAATGGTGGTTCTCATGCAGATAACTCTGTTGACTTACAAGAATTCATGGTTATGCCTGTAGGATTTGATTCATTTGATAAAGCTATCCAAGCTTGTGCTGAAGTTTACCACTCTTTAAAGAAAACTTTAAATGATAAAGGTTACTCAACTGGTGTTGGTGATGAAGGTGGATTTGCTCCAAACTTAAAATCAAATGAAGAAGCTATTGAAGTTATCTTAGAAGCTATAACTAAAGCTGGATATGAACCAGGAAAAGAAATGTTTATAGCTATAGATGCTGCATCTTCTGAATACTATAAAGATGGTAAGTACGTTTTAGAACACGAAGGAAAAACTTTAACTGCTGCTGAAATGGTTGATTTCTTAGAAGCATGGGTTAATAAATATCCAATTATCTCAATTGAAGATGGTATGGCTGAAGAAGACTGGGAAGGTTGGAAGCTTTTAACTGAAAGACTTGGAGATAAAGTTCAATTAGTTGGAGATGACTTATTTGTTACTAATACTTCTAGATTAGAAGATGGTATCCAAAGAGGTGTTGCTAACTCAATATTAATTAAGTTAAACCAAATTGGTACTTTAACAGAAACTTTAAATGCTATTGAAATGGCTAACAGAGCTGGATATACTGCAGTTATTTCTCACAGATCTGGAGAAACTGAAGATACTACAATAGCTGATTTAGTTGTAGCTGTTAACGCTGGTCAAATTAAGACTGGTGCTCCTGCAAGATCTGAAAGAGTTGCTAAGTACAATCAACTTATCAGAATTTCTGAAGAATTAGGTGAAGTTGCTGAATATAGAGGAAGAAAAGCTTTCTTTAACATAAAATAGTTACTTTTCAGTTTATCTATGTAAATTAGGATGATACACATTTAATAGTGTCATCCTTTTTTCTTTGTTTGTATCCCCTTATCCTAATGCTACATCTAAAATCATCATAGTTATAAATCCAAGTATTAATCCTACTGTTGTTAAAGCCTTATTTTCAATAGATGCTTCTGGTAATAATTCTGATCCTACAACTGATATCATAGCTCCTGCTGAAAAAGCTAAGAAAAATGGAAGCATACTTCTAACACTTATTGCAGCTATTGCCCCTAAAACCCCTGCTATCGGCTCTACTATACCAGATGCTTGACCATAGAAGAAACTTTTCCCTCTTGATAGACCTTCTCTTCTTAATGGTAAAGAAACTGCAGCCCCTTCAGGAAAGTTTTGAAGCCCTATACCTAAGGCTAAACTTATAGCTGCTCCTATTGATGCAGATGGTATTCCCACTGCTAATCCTCCAAAAGCCACCCCTACTGCTAATCCTTCTGGTATGTTATGAAGAGTAACGGCAACAACTAACAATATACTCTTCTTATACTTTTGTACTATTGAGTCTTTTGCCATTTCGTCATTTTCTGTTATTACACCATAAGAATATTTATCCATCATTTTATCTGCTAAAATTATAAATATTCCGCCAGCAAAAAATCCTATAGCTGGTAATATAATTTGACTATATCCTAACTCTGAACATAACTCTATTGCAGGATTCAATAATGACCAAAAACTTGCTGCTACCATAACACCAGCCCCAAAACCAAGCATACAATTTAAAATCTTCTTATCAACAGACTTAAAGAAAAATACTAAGCATGCACCTAATGCTGTTATCGCCCATGTAAATATTGTAGCAACTAATCCCTGTACTACAGGGCTTAATCCCATAAACCATTCCATATCTTTGTATTCCTTTCTTGATACGTAGTTCTATCATTATATAAGCAATATATGATAAATTCCTACAAATTGTTCTATAATATTTTCCGTAAAATACTATTCTTAATAATGTTTTTTATTGACATAAGAACTGGTATCTGTTAAGATTATAGATGTATTAATTATGTCGGCATGGCGGAACTGGCAGACGCACATGACTCAAAATCATGCGGGCAACCGTGTGGGTTCGATTCCCACTGCCGGCACCAATTATATATCTAACAAGTAAAAGCCTTTATATTACTCGTTTCTGTAATATAAAGGCTTTTGTTTTCATATATTTTATGAATATTGTACAATAATTATGATTTTCTACTTAATTATTATTAATAATCTTATTTAAACTTATAGCGCAGTTCCCCTTGTTGGTACAAAAAACTTAGACATATCTACACCTTCATGCTCAAGTAGCCTTATTTTTTTATCAATCCCCCCAGCATATCCAGTAAGATTACCATTTACCCCTACAACCCTATGACATGGAATAATAATAGATATTGGATTATGTCCTACTGCCCCACCAACAGCTTGACTTGACATACTTTTTTTATTCATTTTAATAGATACCTTTTTTGCTATTTCCCCATAAGTAATGGTTTCTCCATATGGAATTTCACATAAAATCTCCCATACTATCTTACGAAACTCTCCTCCACTAGCCTCTAACGCTAACTCAGAAATATTAGGTTTATCACCTGCAAAGTATCTATTTAACCACTGCTTTGTAGATGTAAATATTTCTAAATCATCATTTTCGACTACCTCTTTTATTATAGTTTCAGCAAAGTATTTTTGCCCTTCCAACCAAAGCCCAATTAATTTCTCTCCATTGCTTACCATTGTTATTAATCCTAATGGTGATGAATAACTTGTTGAATACTTCATATTTAAACTCCTTATTTTTTATATTCTCTCCATATTTTTTTGCTTTAATATTAAAATAAAATCTGATAGAATATATAAAAACTATTAGATAAAACTTAAGGAGAGATATTATGTTTAATATTTTAAAAGAAAAAAGTCCACTAATTAAAATTTCACAAATTATTTTATTTATTACTACTATATTATACATATTAGAATCTATTTTTTTATCTGGTTTATTTACTAATGTTATGTTAGCTACTCTTAATCTTATAGTTGGTGTTATTTGTATAATAATATCACTTGTAAAGAAAGAATATAAGCTAACTATTATCGATTTAGTTCTTACAGCAATTACTATGGCTATATTTATGTATCTAACAGCTTTATAATAAACTTCCCTCTACTTTACCATTAACGAAAGTAGAGGGATTTATTTTATTAATTAATATCTAAATTAATTCTTCTTTTTCCCAATTAATCCTACTCCACTCAATAAAGTAGTAATAGCACTAATTAATGAAACTGCAACACCTGCTGTTCCTGTTTGTGGTAATTTGCCTGTAATTGAATTCCCACTACTTGAATTATTTGTACTTGAATTTGAGCTTTGTCCTAAATTAGTATTTGAATCCGAAGATGCAACTAAAGAGTTCTTAGCATTTTTAAGGTTTTCTAAAGCTGTATTTACTTCTTTTTCAGTGACTTCTTCATTATCTAATACCTTGTTAGCATCTTCTAAAGCCTTTTTTAGTATCTTTACGCTTTTATCTGTATATTTACTTAAATCAATGCTTTCAACACCCTTAATTAACTCTTCAAGTAAAGACTTATCTGGAGCTAATCTTAATTCTAAATAAGCTTTTAATAACGTATTATATGAAGACTCCACTTCTTCTTGAGTTGATGATTCATTTATTAAAATAGAATTTGCAGCTTTAAGTGCATTTTCAAATTGTGTCCATGTTGATGGTATATACTTTGAAGAATCTGTTTCCTTTACTTTATCTACTAAACCTTGAAGTACAGACTTATCAATTTTCTTTTCTTCCAATTCTCTAATAGCTTGTTGTAATTTATCTACCATTTCATTTACTTCATCTTGAATTGCATTTTCATCTACAAATACTTTATTTGCCTCTTGCAATATAGCCTCTAAATTGCTCCAGCTTTCTTCAGTATACTTATCTGATTCATTTTCTATTATATTCTTAGCATTTTCTATAACATTTGCTAACTCTGCTTTATCTGCACCTACCTTAGTTATCTTTATACTATCAATATTAACTGTTGATGCATCATCATTAAAGAATTTTATTTTATCTAATCCCTTATTTAAATCAACTCTAATTGTTTTTGTTCCAAAATTAGGATTTGTACTTTCACACTCTATTTCTCCTAATATTGAACCATCACTATTGGTATAATGTAAAGTATCATTTGCTCCTGATAAATATCTTATTTCTATATCATAAGCTGATGCTTCCATAGAATTTACCCACATATTTAACCATGCATTTCCTCTACTTGTATTACCTAACCAACCTACAACTTTACCATCACTAGCTCCATTTTTACTTTCTATTTCTCCACCAACACCATCTAACTGTAAGCCTTCTGCCTCTATAGTTATTTCTTCATTTGATAATATAATAGGATTATTTTGTCCATGAGGTGCTTCTCCTAACTCTTTTGCCACAACCTCAAAAAAATCTATATTAGGAGATCCTTGTGAATCAGCAGTAAATATTAGTTCTCCTGAACCAGCCTTTGTTACTTCTATATCAAAGCTAGTTTCAATAAATGGAATTGGTTCTTGAGATCCAGTTCCTTCAACTGATTTACTTCCAGAAATTATATTAGTTCCACTCCAATTCATCTTATTTAAATTTCCTTCACTACGTCCTGATTGATATTTCATTTTAAATGTATATATTCCAGGCGCTGAAGCGTTAAATGGAACCTTTATCTTATTTCCTTCCTCAAACCAACTAATCTTTTTACCATTACTTGCATTAGAATCATTTGCTATTCTAACATAACTATTTCCATCTATGGGATCAAGAGTAAATAACTCTGCTTCTAATAATTTTTCTTCTCCTAAAGTCACTGGAAGAACAAATGGATTTTCCTCAGTATACGGTTTATCTATATCATTATCTATAATAGTTACTTCAGATTTTTTATTAAATCCTATTATAGCACCACTAGTTGGAGTATCTATATTACAGAAGAACCTTACATCACCAGCTTTTTCAGTATTATCTACTGTTGAAACAGAAACTGTTGCTGTTGTTTGACCATCTGCAAATTCTATTGTTTCATTTACATCATTATAATGTCTACCATGAACAGCACTATCTGGAGATGTAGAAAAATGTACTGTTGCTGGTCCTTTAGTTCCACCTACTCTCTTTATAGTTATCTCTTTAGTATCACCTTCATCAACTGTGTAGTTATCTTCCTCTATCTCAAACATTCCAGCTCCATTATTATTTAAATAATAAGCCCCATCTAAACCTATTGCATTTCCTCTTGATGCAGAATTTTTCTCACCCTTAACAACAACTTTAACTGTATGTTCTCCATACTCTAAATCATCTGTTGAGTATATTATTTGAGATACTGACCTACTTGCCTTATAAGTATCTACTTCACTAACTTTTTCATCATCTATCCAAACCTCCATTATTCCATGACTTGGATCAAGAGTTCCAACAATCCATGCCTTAGTTCCTGTAAATGTAAAGCTTGCATTAGTTCCTGTGTTAGATGACCACATTCCTGTATTTTCAATACCAATACTTTCTTGAATCCATCTATCTTTATTAGCAAAATCAACATTATCTATAAACTCTGTACCTACTGGTGCTAATGCTTCTACTTCAAAAGCTTCATCAGCTTTATAAACTTCAACATTTTCTATTAATGGAACTGCTAAAGAATCTTCTATATTAATTCTAATCTTAGATGCAGTTACTGTAGAATTTCTAACTAATCTCTTAGCTCCTATAGTCTTCCCTCTACCAAAATTTCGCCAACTTCCATTTGTAAATACTTCAACTGAGAACTCTGACACCCTTTGTCCTAGTTTTATATATTCTTCAATTGATATAACATCAAAAGTCTTATTTTCTCCTAAATCAATTGTTATACTTCCTGTAGTTTGTCCATCTTCCATTGTCCAATAGCTATCATGATCATCATCTAATACATTACTTGCACTAAATTTCATACTATTACCTCTAACTGAAGATGCTTCAGCTGTTGTTGTATCTGGAGTTGCTAAATTTTCATCAAAAGTATTATTAATTGCATTGGAAAATTCTTCAATCCTTGCAATATCTTCTGCAGTAAAATGCCCTGTTTTATCTGGCGCTACATTTAGTAATAATGGTTGTCCTCTTCCAACTGACTTAAAATATATTTCTGATAATTGTTCCATAGTCTTTGGCCCATTGCCTTGATGCCAAAACCATCCACTTGTTAAAGATACATCACATTCACCTACACTCCATATATCACCTTCTGGATCACCATTATTTAAATACTGATTATCATCACCTAGTCCTTGGTCATACCTATCTCGTATACGTTGCTTATTAATTTTAGACCAAACTGGATCTCCTGCTTTTCCTGATTCATTACCTATCCATCTTACATCAGTGCCATAAGGACTAAATACTACTGCTCCTGGTTGTAACTCCTCTATTAAATCAAACCATTTGTCAAACTCATAGTGTTGGGCAGCCGCTCCATTACCTTTGGCTCCATCCATCCACACCTCAACAAACTTTCCATCATTCCCATACTTAGGATTACCTAGAACCTCTTTTAATTGAGCCATATAAAAATCATTATAATCTCCATTAGTGTCAGTTTCAGCATTTGTTCCTTCCCCATATCCATAAGAGGGTGCACTTACATCCCATGGAGAAAGATAAAGCCCCATATCCATATCATACTTTGTACATGCAGCAGAAACCTCAGCTAAAACATCACCTTCACCACCTTTAGTTGCTTGCCAATCAGTACTCTTTTCTACATCATGATCAGTTACTTCACTTTTCCAAAGAACAAATCCATCATGATGCTTTCCTACCATAATAAGACGCTTAAATCCAGCTTCCTTTAAGGTTCTTACCCATTCATCAGCATCTAAATCTGTTGGATTAAAACTATTTGGATTTTCACTTCCATTTCCCCACTCACTATTTGTAAATGTATTCATTCCAAAGTGAATAAAAGCCGCTAACTCCTCTTCATGATAATTAATTTGTGATTGATTTGGCAAAGCACCAAATGCTTCAGGTGGCATTACAGTATTCATAGTTTCAGCAATAACCTTTACAGGCATCATCTGACAAACTATACTACTAATAACAACAGTTGCTACCAACTTTCTTACATTTTTCATAAATTTATTCCCCAATTTTACTATAAATAAAAAGCTGATTCTTATTTAAAAAGAAGTCAACTTTTTATTTAATTTTTTCTTAACACTATAAAATTAAAATATTTTAATTTTAAATATCTATTTCTTTTTTCTACTTAATCCTAATCCTCCAATTAAAGCAACAATACCACTAATTAATGTTCCTGCAACACCTGCTGTTCCTGTTTGTGGCAACTTACCTGTAGTTGAATTTCCCCCATTTGAATTTCCATTAGTTGTACTTCCATTATTATTGGAATTTGAACCTGAATTTGAGTCTGAATTTGAATCTGAAGATGCAACTAAAGAATTCTTAGCATTCTTTAAACTTGTCAAAGCTTTATTTACATCTTCTTCACTAGCTTCTTTATTTGCTAATACTTTATTAGCATCATCTAAAGCCATTCTTACTCCATTTGCACTTTTAACTGTATATTTACTTAAATCAATACTTTCAACTTCTTTAATTAAATCTTCAAGTAAAGACTTGTCTGGAGTTAATCTTAATCCTAAGTAAGCTCTTAATAATGCACTGTATGAAGAATCTACTTCCTCTTGTGTAGCACTTTCACTTACTAATATAGAATTTGCAGCTTTAAGTTCATTTTCAAATTGAGTCCATGTTGATGGTATATATTTTGAAGAATCTGTGTCTTTTACTTTATCTACTAAACCTTGAAGTATTGTTTTATCTACCTTCTTTTCTTCTAAATCTTTAATAGCTTGTTGCAATTTACTAACTATTTCATTAACTTCATCTTGCATTACATTTTCATCTACAAATACTTTATTTGCATCTTGAAGTACAACTTCTAACTTAGCCCAACTTTCTTCTGTGTAATCATCTTTATTTAATGCATTGGCTGAATTAATTAAGTTTTCTAATTCTGATTTATCTCCTTGTTTAAATTCAAGCATATGAATTGCTTCCACTAATTTATTAAATATAGTGTCTACTTCAGATTGTGTTGCTAATTCATTATTATACATAGCTATAGCTTCCTCTAAGGCTTTATTAAACTCCTCAACTACAGCTGGTACAACCCCTTCAAGTGCTCCACCCTCTTTAAGTTCATTTGCATAATCTATACTAATCTTTAAAGCTACTTTATTTACGTTTTCTGGCTTTTCAACCTTTTCCTCTAATCTATCAATTGCAGTTTCTACTGCCATCTTAGCTACATCTACTTGTTCTTGTGTTGCCACTTCATTAGCAAAAGTTTCTTCTGCTAATGCTACAGCTTCCTTTAATGAATTTATTGTTGCTTCAGTGTACTTATCTGATTCATTTTCTATTATATTCTTAGCATTTTCTATAACCTTTGCTAACTCTGATTTATCTATATCTTCTTTTATTGTAATGCTCTTATCTAATTCTAAATTTTGAGATAATGTTATATTATTACCTGCTGTATTTAATATTGCTGTATTTTCATTAGCTTTAATACCTAAGTTATAAGTTCCACCTTTAATTCCTTTTGGTATTATAGCTTCAACTATAAACTCCTTAGCATTTTCTCCATTAGTTAAAGTAGCTAGCAACCCACCTTCTCCAATTTTTAAAACTAAATTTTTATCTCCAACTAAGCTTACAGATTGATTAAATATAGCCTTAAATTTGATTGTATCACCTTCAGCATACTCTTCTTTTTCATCTAAAATCTCAATAGAGCTTATTGCTGTTGCTAAATCAGATACTAAAATAGTTTCTGCTGTCTTATTTAAAAGAACTTTATCTTCTAAATTAGTTCCATAGATTTCAACAAAATCTACATCACCACTAAAATTATAAGTATTACTTCCTGATGGTCTTGGAGTCTTACCTATATAAGCTTTATTTATATTATCTATTGCATCTAGGAATCTAGCATTGCTATCTTTTAAATCAATTATCATAGTTCCGTTTACAAAAACCTTATATCCTTCTCCATTTGTAACTTTAAGAGCAAGAGTATTTATACCATTGTTTAAAGTAACATTTGCAGCTGGTGTTGCTATATTGCTTCCATTTCTAATCTCAAATCCAACTCTATCTCCATTAGTATATAAGTGGAAATGTGTATTTGCTGAATTCTCATTTCCTATACCAATTATTGATTGAATTCCACTTTTATTTGCATTATCAAATCTAGCTATAATAGTTCCTTCAGTTAAACTCTTAAAACTATCTAAATCTGATGATATATCCACTGCATTATTATTTGATATTCTAATATTAGAATATCCTGCTAGAGGTTTAATATTTTCATCTGGCTTTTCTTCTTCATTTTTATTAATTATTATTTGACCACCTTTATCAGATAAATCTAAATCACTACTTAAAGTAGTATTTTTACCAACTATATTTAATATTTCAGTATTATTGCTAGCTTCTAATATTAAACCAAATGTTCCTTCACTTAATGTTGTTGGTAATACACCTTCAAAAGTAAATTCTCTTGCATTACTTTCTGTTATTGGACTTAAAGTTACTTTGCTTTCTCCTATCTTTAATGTTAAATTCTTATTACCAATTAAACTTACAGCTTGGTTAAAAGATAACTTAACACTTATTTTGTCTCCAGGCATATAGCTGTTCTTACCATCTAATAATTCTATTGATTCTATTTCACCTGGATTAACAAGACCTTCTAATGATGATTCATAGTCAAATTTAATATATTCTGGTGACATTTCCATATAAGACATTTCTTGATTATCTGTACCTTCATAAAATAATCCAATATCCCCATTTGGTAATTCTGTTAAACATGAATATGCATAAGTCCCAGCCTTAACTAATTTATTGTATCTCCATTCAAACTCATATCTTGGTTCTCCATTAGAATGAGTGCCATTTTGATTTATAATACCAAATCTTACTGTTCCATTTGTTCTTCCAGATCCTTTAGGATTAGCAAATACAATGGCGTCTTGTCCATCTATTTGTTGACTATACTTCATAACACTTAATTGACAATATGGCTCTGGCAAGTTTCTATCTTCATAAACCTCTGAATCCCAAGTTGCTCCACCATCAAAGCTTGTAGCTATTCTTACATATGACCCAGTATTTCTCATAAACAACTTCAATTGTCCATTAGGCATTTCAACTACTTGACATTCAGTTAATTCAAGTCCATCTGTCATAGTTTCTGAATTACCAAAAGAACCATTTCCTAAATCTCTACCATCATTAGGTGATTCACCCATATTCCATGTTTCTCCATGATCATCACTATAAATAACTGCACTTGATTGCTTTCCTGCTCCATTTGTATAATATACTGGGAATACTATTCTTCCTGCATACTCACCATTTTTAACTTGAATACCTGCACCTGGACCCGTTCCTAAAAACTTCATCCAATCAGCTTTAATATCTGAATTTATATCTATTGGTTCACTCCATGTTTCACCATCATCATCACTGTATATTAAACTTAAATAGCTTGTACCATAGACCTTTAATTCACAACTTGCAGTCATAACATTTCCCGCTGCAACACCATCTTTAGTCAATTCCATACTGTGAACATTTACATTGTAATTTGTTATGTTTCCTTCACTATCATAAACATTTCCTGATTCTCTTATTGTATAAAGATTTCCTGAAGCATCATATAAAGACCTATATTTAACTCCATCAACTTCTGTATATCCACTTCCTGCTTGTGCTTGCCAGAATCCATAATTTTCAGGGAATGTTGTAACTAATAAGAATATTCTTCCTGTTTCTTCATCTTGTGTTAGTGCTGTATCAATAACTGATGCTCTACTAGGATAATCTATTACCTTTTGAGCCTCTTCCCACTCTCCTCCTAATGTTTTTCTCCTTACCCCAGAATCTATATCATTCCATGGAGCATCTGCTCCTCCTTGATTTCTAACATCAATAGATGCTATAACCGTTCCATCCTTCGTTGTAAATAATGCTGGTATTCTAAAATTTTGTGATCCTAAATCACCTGGCTTAAATAAATCTATTGGTTCTGTCTTCATACCATCTGGTAGTATTTCTTCTTCTGATGGTAATACTGTTTGCCCTGTTATATCTATTAAATACTTATCTGAAAGAGTCTCTCCATAAATATCTATGAAATCAATATATCCATTAAAAGGATACTCATTACCTGATGCCCTATCTGTTTTACCTATAAATGCATTATTAACATCAACTACTCCTGCACTTAATGTTGCATTAGTAGTTTTAACTTCTCCAGCTAATTTACCATTAATAAAAATTTTATAGCCATCTCCACTTGTAACTTTTAAAGCTATAGTATTTATACCCTTATTTAAAACTGCAGATGTCTTTCCAGTAGCTATATTTCCACTTTGATTTCTTACTTCAAATCCAACTGTATTATCAGCTACATAAAGATGAAAATGTCCATTGGTAACAGTATTATTTCCAATACTAACTAATGATTGAATATCACCCTTGCTAGTATCAAATCTAGAAATTATTGTACCACTCTCTAAATTTTTAAGTCCTTCAATATCACTAGATATATCTATTCCATTATTATTACTTATCTTTTTATTTTGATAACTAGCTACCTTTTCAACATCTTCCTTAACTCTATATATGTTAACTTCTGCTATTGATGCAAATCCAGCTCCCCCTTCTATAGCTGTTATCTTAATCTTTTCTGCTTTAACTGTCTCATCAAAATCAACAACCTTAGCTGAATTATCTAATTTCCAATTCCCATTTGATACTAAAGTCTCCTTATCACCATTAATGGCATAAATCTCATACTTAGTTATTATTCCATTTGTTTGAGACATTCTTGGTGAAACCTTTATACTACTTACATTATTACTTCCACCCAAATCTATTGTTAAGCTCTGTGGAAGTTTTGAATTATTAGTTATTGACCACGGAGTATGCCACATCGTATTAAGATCACCATCTATAGCCTTACTACCATCTTCACCAGATTGTGATGATGTAGCTACTGCAGTCATTTGGCTTTGAGGAATTTCCTCTTCAATTATTAAACCTTTATACTGTTGCATCTCATCCGCTAATACGTTTACATAAGATAGAGAACTAACTATATTAAAAGTTATAGCCGAAGCTATAATTAATAAAGCAATTTTCTTTCTATTCATAAATACTTCCCCCTTTTATAAACTATTTTCTAGTCATAACTAATTATATTACATTTATTATATTTTTTGTATATTTTTAGTAGTTGTTATGAATAATTGCTATTTATTATAAGTATATTGTGATTTAATATATAAAATAAGTTTAATCACATCCATTAAAAAGTATTATAATATATTTTATGTTTATTAATTTTAATATAAATAATAAAGTTATATATTGGAGGTATTTTCATGTGTCTTTTAAAAAAAGGTAATCTTATTGGTATTGTTGCCTGTTCTAATGGTCAACCATTAACTAATAAACCTAAAATTGATTTATTAATTGAAAACTTAAAAAACTTAGGACTGGATACTATTAGCAGTGAATATATTTATGAAATTGATTCACCTTTTAATGGCTCGGCTGAAGATAAAGGAAAAGCTTTTATGAATTTATATAAAAATAATGAAATAAAAGCAATTTTTGATATTTCAGGTGGTGATTTAGCTAATGAAGTTTTAGAGTATTTAGATTATGACTATATATCTAAAAATCCTAAACCATTCTTTGGTTATAGTGATTTAACTACAGTTCTAAATGCTATTTATTCTCAAACTAATAATCCTGTTTATCTTTATCAAATAAGAAATCTTATTTATTCTGATAGTGAAAATCAAAAAGCTAATTTTACTAATAGCTTATTTAATGATAAAAATGACTTATTTAATTTTTCTTATAAATTTATTCAAGGCCAAAAGATAGAAGGAACTGTTGTAGGTGGAAATATTCGTTGTCTTTTAAAATTAGCTGGTACTAAATATATGCCTGATTTTACGAATAAAGTTTTATTTTTAGAAAGCATGGGTGGTGAAGCTGGCCTTATGTCTGCCTTTTTAAATCAACTTAAACAAATAGGAGCTTTTGATAAAATTCAAGGTTTAATACTAGGTACTTTCAGCAAAATGCAGGAAAATAATGTATCTCCTACTATTGAAGAATTAGTAGTAAAAATAGTAAATAACCCTAATTTACCTATTGCTAAAACAGAGGAAATTGGTCATGGAGCTAATTCTAAATGTATTATTATAGGTAAAAATATTACTCTTTCGTAATTTAGAAGCTACAATTGTGGCTTCTTTTTTTTGTAATTTATTTCAAAATATTATTGACTCTTAACAAGTAAATTAATATTATATGTATATATAATATATATACACTTAGATACGGAGGTGAACACTTGGATATATTAATTAATAATTCCTCGCCAGTGGCACTGTATGAACAAATAGAAACTCAAATTAAAAATCAAATATTAAATGGCAACTTAAAGCCAGGAGATCCACTCCCTTCAATAAGAACATTAGCAAAGGAACTTAAAGTAAGTATTATAACTTCTAAAAGATCTTATGAAGAACTAGAAAAAGAAGGCTTTATTGAAACAGTTGTTGGTAAGGGTACCTTTGTTTCTGCTTCTAATTCAGAAAGATTAAGAGAGGTTGCCATGGCTGAAATGGAAAATAGACTTGAATCTGTAATAATCTCTGCTAAATCTCTAGGATTAACATTAGATGAATGTATTGAAATTTTTAAAAGTATTTATGAGGAGGTATAAATATGAACTCTATTGAAATCCGTAATTTACAAAAAGATTATAAAAACTTTTCTTTAACTATAGACAATCTTGATATACCTGAAGGATATATTACTGGATTTATTGGTCCAAATGGCTCTGGTAAAACTACTACTATTAAATCTTTACTTGGCATGGTTAAGACTAATTCTGGTGAAATTAAAATATTAAATGCCAATATTAATAAAGATACTAAAACAAAAGAAAATATTGCTTATGTTGGTGACGAATCTGGCTTCTTAGAAGAAAGTAAAATATCTAATCTTCATAAAATAATATCCAAATTTTATTCTAACTGGGATGAAGAATTATATAAAAAATATATAAATAAATTTCAAATAAATGAATCTAAACTCTATAAAGATTTATCTAAAGGGCAAAAAAAGCAATTTGAACTTATAATGGCTTTATCTCATCATCCAAGACTATTAATAATGGATGAACCGACCTCTAGTTTAGATCCTATAATAAGAAATGAATTTTTAGATCTTATGCAAGATCACATGGAAATGGATAATATGACAGTATTCTATTCTACTCATATAACTACAGATTTAGATAAGGCTGCTGATTATATAGTAATGATATATAAGGGGAAAATACTTCTTAAAGGTGAAAAAGACGAAATTTTAGATAATCATGTAATTGTTAAAATAAAAAAAGAGTTAGTTGATAGCAGTATTAAAAGAGAGTTTATTTCATTAAAAGAAAGTGCTTTTGGGTTTGAAGGCTTAATATCTGATAAAAGAAAAGCTTATGATATTTTTGGTGATGAAGCAATTTATGAAAAATGTACTCTTGAAGATATTTTATTATATTACACTAGGAGGAACTAATTTATGAATAATATTATCAATTTATTGAAACTTCAATTTAATTCATTACTATCTATAAAGAAAAATTTAATTATAACATTTGCACTTTCTATATTTTTAGCAGCTGTACAACCAAATATGATTGTTTTTGCTGGTGCAATATATTTAATGATGACTACCTATTCAATTACCTTCTATGAAGAAAGAAGTAAAATGAATTATTTAATTTATTCTTTACCAATTAAAGTTAATGAATATCTTTTCTCTAAATATATTTATTGTTTATTAAATACACTTATTGCTGTAGTTGTATCTACTATTTTATCTATAATTGTAAAAACAATAGGAATACATGCTTCGACTTTTTCTATGCCTATATACGCAGTACCTTTAGTTACTATTGGAATCGGAGTATTTTTCACTTCAGTATTAATGCCTGCTACTCTCTTGCTAGGCTTTGAAAATGGAAGATATGTTCTTACATTTATAGCCATAACTCCAATGGCATTTTCTACTGCATTGCTAGAAATACTATCTGAAATCAATATAACTTTAAATACTACAATGCTAACTATTTTAGGAGTATTAATTGCTCTTACATTATTACTTGCTTCTTATCTTATTACATGCAATAAATTTTCTAAAAAGGAAGTTCAGTAAAATAAATGGTAAGGTATTAAGTTATACCTTACCATTTATTAAACTAACTCTTTAACTTTTCCACTTTCCACCTGTTTCTTATAATTAAGAGGACTAACCCCTACATATTTTTTAAATTTACTATGAAAATAATCAATATTTTTATATCCTACTTTTTCACAAACTTGATATACTTTAAGTTTGTCCTCCATAAGTAGCTTCTTTGCCTGCTCTATCCTTATAGTATCTAAGTAAGTATTAAAACTCATTCCTGTATTATTCTTAAAAACTTTACCTAAATAAGCACTATTATAATTAAATATTTCTGCTAAAAGCTCTAATTTTAAATCAGTATAATAATTATTTTCAATATATTTAACTATTCTCTTTATAGATTTATCTGAAGAATTAAAAGAAATAACCTTTGAAATACTAATTAATCCTTTTTCTAATACCTCTATAATTTCTTGTAAACTTTCAGTATTATAAATATCCTTTATTATTACCTCTTTATCTAAAATCAAACTTCTATCTACTTCATAATCATTTTTAATTTTATCATAAAACTCTAAGCAACTTTTTGTAATTAAAATTTTAATTTGATCCTCAGTATAAAACTTTGATTGAATCACTTCCTTTAAACTTTTTAATAGCTCTTTAATTTTAATATTTTCTCCAATTTCAACATAAGTAAAAATCTTATTTATAATATCCATTTCACTAAATAAAAATTCCTTTTTACTAAGTTCCCTTACTCTTTCAGCAGTCAGTATAGCCTCTTCTAAAAACAGAAATTTAGTTTTCATCAATTCATTTGCTGTAGTATAAGATAAAATAATATCATCAATACTATTAACATTTTTTCCAACAGTTAAAAATATTCTTCCATTTAATGATTTACTAACTTCATTGCTTACCCTATTTAGTATATTAAGAGAATGGCTACTATTAACATCACAAAATAATATTGCTACTTTGTCCTTAACCTTACAAACCTCAACTCCATCAATATTATTCAATCTGTTTTTTACACAACTTTCTAGTTCTATTAAATTTTCATTTTTTGTTTTTTCATCATAATTTAATACTAAAGCTACTGTATAATTTGAAGAATCTAAATAATTTCTAAGTTCCTCATAATCATCTACTTTTTTTCCTAGCATAAGTTGAGATAATGAATATTCCTTAACATATTTTTTTTGAATCTCAATATTTCTAATTTTATTTTTTTCATCTTCTATTTCTTTTTTTAAATTAATAGCTATATCATATAGTTCATCCTCATCTATAGGCTTTAACAAATAAGATTTTACACCATATTTAATAGCAAGCTTTGCATATTGAAAATCTGAATATCCACTTATTATTATAAACTTCCCCTTAAAACCATTTTCTACACTTTCTCTGATTACATCTAATCCTAATTTTCCTGGCATTCTTATATCTATAAGAACTAAATCAGGACTTAAATCAAATATCTTTTTATATGTATCATCTCCATCAATCCCTTCTCCACATATATCAAACCCACACTCATCCCAAGGAACTATATTTTTAATCCCTTCTCTTACATATGGTTCATCATCTGCAATTAAAACCTTTAACATAAATCCTCATCTCCTTCAATAGCTGGTAATACTAGTACTACCTTTGTTCCTACATTTAATTCACTAAATACATGTATTCCATATTCATCACCATAAAATATTTTTATTCTCTCATTTATATTTCCCATTCCAATACTTTGATGACCATTTTCTTTTTTATTAGTTTTACCTAAGTTATCATTAATAAATTCCAATCTCTCTTTTGACATACCACAACCATTATCAGATATTTCAACTAGAAGATATCCCAAATCCTCAAATGCACTCACAACTATTTTTCCTTTTTCCTTTGTACCTTCTAAACCATGAACAAATGCATTTTCTACAATTGGTTGTAATAATAATGGTAATATATTATATTTTTTTGAGTCTATTTCTATATTAAACTCATGTTCAACCTTACCTTTAAATCTTAATCCCTGTATTTCTAAATAATTCTTAACTAACTCTAATTCTGATTCAAATGAAACATTTTGATTACTAACTTCTAAATTTCTTCTCATAATTTTACCTAGTTTTTTTACTATACTTGCAAGCTCTCTATCTCCACTGCAAAAAGCTCTCATTCTAATAGTTTCTAAAGTATTATATAAAAAATGTGGATTAATTTGATTTGCTAGCATTTTAAACTCAGCTTCTTTTTGTTTAACCATTAATTTTTCCTGTTGAATCTTTCTAATATATACTTCATCAATTAATTTATTTATACTTTCCATCATTATATATAAGTCATCATAAACTTCTGAAATCTCATCATTTCCGTCCATACTTTTTTTTATATTAAAATTTCCTTTAACAACCTTATGCATTTCACTTCTTAATATATTTATTCTATCTGAGAAGTTTTTAGAGAAATATAATATTACAATTAATGACGACATTATAACAATCCCAATTATAAGTATACCTTTTTTAATGACAGTATTTGATTCCATAGTTATTATATCTACTGGAACATTTACTAAAACTTGAAATATATTATTAAAAGATTTATCTAATTTAAATGTATTTAAAATTAAATGATCACCATTCTCATTAAATTCTTCATTTATCTCATAATAATAACTTGCTTCAGCTTCACTTCCTCCTAAGTCTGCAATTTCTCCAACTTTAAGATCATTTGAATATATAACCCTACCATCTACTAATATACTTGTTTTATATCTCTCATCATTAACTATATTAGCTAAATAATTAGGACTTATACTTATTACTAGTACACCTATATGACCTCTAGAAATTGAATTAATTGATCTAACAAGAGATAAACTATAATTACCTGTTGTTTCATCTCTTTTATATAACCAAGTTATTATTCCTTTATCATCTATGGCCTTGTTATACCAAGAACTTCCTCTAATCTCATCTGTAACTTTAAATACTCCTGTTGCATTTAATAAGGTATCATTATCTACATACATCTCTACCCCATTAAACTCATTATAATACTTTAAATAATCACTTAATATAGTATACTCATTATATGCTGAAACAACTTGTCCATAATTATCATATTCTCTTTTTAACATTGAATGTAAATTATCATCTTGATAAATCATATCTGAAGTATTTATTGCTAATTTTAATAATTCTTCCATTCTAGATTTAACAGAGTTATTATTGTACCTACCTTCTTTCACTGCATTTTCCACTACTATATTATTCATTCCAGATGTTAGGTATACTCCAACTATTAGTACAGTAACTATTACTATAGATAAATATGAAATTATTAATTTAGTTCTTATTTTCATATTATTAATTATATTTTTTATTAACTTCATTTTTCCAATACCCACTTATAAACTTATTCAAATCATCTAAATCAATTATAAATTCTACACATTACTTTCAATATATCACATCCCCTTTGTAATTGTATACATTAATTGAAATTTTATTATTTTTTACTTTAAATAAATAGAGAATGTGAAAAGTATTAAAGCTAATCACATTCTCCCTTCTATTTTAATCTATAAGTTTTTCCTGCAGCTGTATCTAATTCTATAAGTTCATTAATCATCGAACCTTCAAAGATTTTATTAAACTTAACTTTACACTTTCCTCCAACAGTAGATGTTATAGAAAAATTGGTTATAATATTATCTCTCCATTTAAAATCAACTATAAATCCACCTCTTGCCATTAATCCTTTAACACTTCCATATGACCAACTCCTAGGAATTGAAGGTAATATTTCTATAACTTCATCATGACTTTGAATAAGCATTTCTGCTATTCCTGCTGTACCACCAAAGTTACCATCAATTTGAAATGGGGGATGTACACAAAATAAATTAATAAACGTCAACTTCTTTAATAATACATGTAAATATTTATCTGCTAATTCAGCTTCTTTTAATCTTGCATAAAAATTAATTATCCATGCACAACTCCAACCAGTATGCCCTCCCCCTTTGCTTAATCTTCTTTCTAATGTTTTTTTACTTGCTTGAAATAATGATAGATTTTTTCTCTCTGTTATTTCCCTTCCTGGATAAAGAGCAAATAAATGAGACATATGTCTATGTCCAGGTTCATATTCATCAAAGTCTTTAAACCACTCTTGAATTCCTCCAAATTTATTTATTTTATACTGTGGAATTCTTTCAAGTGCTTTCATTAAAGTTACCCTAAATTCTTTATCATAATTTAAGATGTTAATAGCAGATATACAATTATTAAATAAATCTCTTATAATAGCAATATCCATTGTAGACATCATACTTGCGCAACATTTTCTTCCCTCTACATCAAAAAAATTATTTTCTGGAGATGTTGATGGACATGTAACTAGATTCCCATTTCTATCTTCAATTAAATAATCTAATATAAATGTTGCTGCACCTTTCATAATTGGATATGCTTCATTTTTTAAAAATTTTATATCTCTAGTAAAATCATAATGTTCCCAAAGATGTTGACACATCCATGCTCCACCCATTGGCCAAAATCCCCATTCACTACTACCACCTACAGTACTAGAATATCTCCATAAATCAACATTATGATTTGTAGTCCATCCATTACAATTAAACATTGTTTTAGCTGTCTTTGCTCCAGTTATGCTTAAATCACTTAACATATTTAAAAGTGGATTATGACATTCTGATAAATTGCAAACTTCTGCTGCCCAATAATTCATTTCAGTATTAATATTTACTGTGTAATTACTACTCCAAGCTGGTCTTAAATCTTCATTCCAAATACCTTGTAAATTTGCTGGCTGACTTCCATTTCTTGATGAACTTATTAATAGATACCTACCATATTGAAAGTAAAGGCTTATTAGTCCCAAATCTTCTTCGTTAAGTCTAAGTCTTTCTAATCTTTCATTTGTTGGTATATCACTTAAATCTTCATTACCTAAAGAAAATTCAACTCTTTCAAAAAGACTTTTATAATCCCTTATATGATCTTTTAAAATTTCTTCATAAGATTTATTTTTTAGTTTTTCTAATTGTGTCTTACATAAAAGTTTCTCATCTTTTCCTTCAGCTCCAAGCTCTTTATCAAATCCATTAAAGCTTGTATTAGCAACTATTATTAAAGTTACATCTGTAGCATTTTCTATATTAACTATTCCATTCTTTACAGTAATATTCCCATCTGTAACTCTTGATTCTAATTGAACTTCAAATCTCATTCCAAGTTGTCCATTTTCATCGTAAATAATAGCATCATCCTCATTTACATAACCTGGTAAAGCTTTTATAGGAGTTACTCCCTTTAATGCAATAATATCCTTATCCAATTTATAAACTTCTGACTTTAATAAGCTTTTTAAAGCAGCACTAAAGCTTATACTTTTTTCTTTATCTGAACTTAATTTAATTATTATTGCATTATCTGGTGCTGAAATAAAAACTTCTCTTTTATAATTAATTTTATTTATATTGTATGTTATAGTTACTTTTGCATTTTCTATATCTAATTCTCTTTTATATTCTTCATATTTTTCAACATGATTAAACTTTAAATTTAAATCACCAAGTGGAGCATATGATTCAGTATATCCCGCTAAGAGCTTATTATTCATAAGCTCTTGGGCATCATAATATTTTTCATCTAAAATTAACTCTCTAACCTCTTCTAAATAATTAATAGCTTCATAATTATTTTTATCTCCCGGAACCCCTGTCCATAATGTATCTTCATTTAATGCAATTCTATCATTATATACATCTCCTGAAACCATGGCACCTAACCTACCATTCCCAAGAGGAAGAGATTCTACCCATTCTTTTGCAGGCTCTTTATACCATAACTTTAATTTATTACTCATAATTCTTACCCTTAAAATTTATATTTTGATTTAATATTAATACACTCTTCTAAATTGATTTTAATGCAAGAACTACCAATAAGTATATTAAAATCACCTGGTTCTACTATCCATGACTTTTCATCTTCACTATAAAATGCAAAAGCTTTTTTATCAAATTTAATATTTATAATTTTACTTTCACCTGGCAATAAAGAAATCTTCTCAAATCCTTTTAATTCTAAAGTAGGTCTTTTTAAGCTTGCTTCAACATCATTAACATAAAGTTGTGCTATTTCAGAACCCTGCCTATTACCTATATTAGTTAATTTAAATGATACTTCAGTGTTTATTTCATCATTTTCTTCAATTACATTTACTCTTATATCATCATATTTAAATTCTGTATAAGAAAGTCCATGCCCAAATGCAAATTGTGGTTCGACATTGTTACTTACAAAGTGTCTATAACCTACAAATATACCTTCATCATATCTTACCTTCTCTCCCCCTGGAAACTCTCCAATACTATGTGCTGGTGAATCCTCTAATTTTTTAGGTATTGTAACTGTTAATTTTCCTGAAGGATTTACGTCTCCAAATAAGACTTCTGCTAAAGCTCTTCCTCCTTCCATTCCATTATAAGAAACTGTAACTAATGCCTTAGACTTATCAGCCCAAGAACTCATATCAACTGGAGAGCCTGCTGTTATAACAACTACAGTATTTGGATTTACTTCTAATAAACTATTTATAATTTCATCTTGATTATATGGTAATGTCATATCAGTTTTATCATTACCTTCACTATCTATATTTATAATCATATCTTCTTCCTTTGATGACTGAAGTGCATTTTGAAATAATGAAAAATCTTCTTTTGTATGTTTTAATCCACCAACAAAAATAACAATATCACTATTTTTAGCTAATTCAATAGCCTCTTCATTTACTGCTCTTCTTTCATTTAAATCATGAGTATATCCCTTAGCATAAGATACTTCTGTATTTCCACCTAATAACATCTTAATTCCCATTAATGGTGTTACTTCATATAATGACTTAACTTCAGCTGATCCCCCTCCTTCTGAATGTCTTATATTAGCATTTTGTCCTATTACAGCAACTTTTTTAACTTTCTTGCTTAAAGGTAAAACATTTTCTTCATTTTTTAATAAAACTACTGCTTCTCTAGCTATATCAAGAGTTTTTTGTCTACTTTCAAAGCTGTTATATTCTCCAATTTTTCTATCTTCAGAGAAAATATTTAATCTATACATCAACTTTAATATTTTTCTAACTTTTTCATCTATTAATTCTTCTTTTACTTCACCTTCTTTAACTGCTTTAATTAAAGGATTAGCAAAGAAATATTCATCAAAATTATCAGTTACAGACATTTCAATATCCATTCCTGCTTCTACAGCTAATTTAGTATCACTAATAGCACTCCAATCTGATATTAATACACCTTCATATCCCCATTCCTTTTCTAATACATCTCTAAGTAACCACTTATTATGAGAGCAATTTAGTCCCCAAAGCTTATTATATGCTGACATTACAGCGTAAGAATTCCCTTCCTTTACAGCTGCTTCAAATGCAGGTAAATAAATTTCTCTAACTGCTCTCTCATCAATTACAACATCTACATTTAATCTTTCAGTTTCTTGGCTATTAACTGCAAAATGCTTTACACATGCCGCAACATCATTTTCTTGTACACCTTTTATATAAGGTACTGCAAGTTGTGATGTTAAGTATGGATCCTCTGACATATATTCAAAATTTCTTCCTCCCAATGGACTTCTAACTATATTAATTCCCGGAGCTAAAATCACATCTTTTCCACGACCTCTAGCTTCTTTTCCTAAAACATTCCCTTCCTCATAAGCTAATTCCCTATTCCAAGTGCAAGCAAGGGCAGAAATAGAAGGTAAATAGGTTACATAATCATCACTATTTCCTACTGGGACCCAACTTGCATTAGGAAATTCATTTCTTACTCCCATTGGTCCATCTGACATATATAATGATGGAATTCCTAATCTTTCTACATTTCCACTTCTAAATAATCCTGCAGCATGAACCATCGCTACCTTTTCTTCTAATCTAAGCTCTGATAGTATTTCTTCTATTTTTTCATAATTTACTTTTTCTTTTTCCATTCCTAAACTACCTCCTAATTTTTTATATAAAACTTAAGAGTTAAAGATTAAGGATAAAGCTCAGCCCAGCTTTATTTTTACTCCTCAAACCTTAACTCTTCTGTAAGAAATATTTATAAGAAAACTCTACTTCTTTCAGTAGCTGAGTATACTAAGGTGTACCTTCAACATACCAAATTTCAAATTTTGAGTTTCACTTAAATATTACAAAGTATTCTATTTGCAGTTGGTATTAACTTAACTCCCTTTTCTGTTAATTCAAATCTTGCACCTTCTACCTTTGAAACCTCTGTAATTCCTCTAAGTATTATTGAATATGAATCTTTAGCTTCAATATTAAATTCAATTGTGTTTTCACTTCTTAATGCCGTAGCACTTAATACTACTTCTCTTTCTTTATTTAATACTTCCACATTAGCTATTTTTCCATCCACCAATTCAAATACTTCTAAAGAAACATCTTTTCCAAAATCATAGTCTGGAACTGTATTATTAGCCCCTACTGCAACTATGCTATTTTCTTTAATCATCATTGGAATGCTCAAATATCCATGCTTTTCAGTTATCCATCTTCCACCTTCATGCTTTTCTCCAGTTATGAAGTTTGTCCATGTTCCATGTGGTAAGTAATATTCTGCAATACCATCTTCATTAAATATTGGTGCTACTAATATTGAATCCCCTAACATATATTGTCTATCTAAATATCTACAAGCCGGATCATTTTGATTTTCTAAAATCATAGCTCTCATTGTAGGAATTCCCTTTGTAGCTGCATCATTTGCTGTTTTAAATAGATATGGCATTATACTACATTTTAAGTTTGTAAAGAACTTAACTACCTCACAAGATTCTTCATCATAAAGCCATGGCACTCTATAAGAAGTACTTCCATGTAATCTGCTATGTGATGATAAAAGTCCAAATGCTGCCCATCTCTTATAAACATCTGGTGTTGAAGTACTTTCAAATCCACCAATATCATGGCTCCAGAAACCAAATCCTGAAAGACAAAGTGATAATCCTCCTCTTAAGCTTTCTGCCATAGATTCATATTCTGATGTACAATCTCCACCCCAATGTACAGGGAATTGTTGTCCACCAGCTGTCGCTGATCTAGCAAAAAGAACGGCTTCATTTTCACCTTTCACTTCTTTAACTACATCAAATACAACTTTGTTATACATTTGTGTATAATAGTTATGCATTTTAACTGGATCAGAACCATCAAAATAAGTACATTCTACTGGTATTCTTTCACCAAAATCAGTTTTGAAACAATCTACTCCCATTTCCATTAAATCTCTTAACTTATCAGCATACCATTTGCAAGCCTCTGGGTTAGTAAAATCTACTATAGCCATTCCTGGTTGCCACATATCCCATTGCCATACATCCCCATTTGGTCTTTTTATAAAGTATCCATTATCTCTACCTTCTTCAAATAATGAAGATTCTTGAGCTATATATGGATTAATCCAAACACAAATTTTTAACCCTTTTGCTTTTAATCTTTCAAGCATAGCTTTTGGATCTGGAAACACCTCATTATCCCATTCAAAGTTACACCAATTAAATCCTTTCATCCAGAAACAATCAAAATGGAATACATGAAGTGGAATATCTCTTTCTGCCATTCCATCAACAAATTGTGTTACAGTTTCTTCATCATAATTAGTTGTAAATGAAGTTGTAAGCCATAATCCAAATGACCATGCTGGTGGAAGTGCTGGTTTACCTGTTAATGAAGTATAATTTTCTAAAACTTCCTTCATATCATCTCCAGTTATAATAAAGTAATCTAAAGTTTCTCCTGGAACACTAAATTGTACCTTTGTAACTAACTCAGAGCCAACTTCAAATGATACTTTTTCTGGATGATTTACAAATACTCCATATCCCTTATTTGTAATATAAAATGGTACATTTTTATAACTTTGTTCTGTACTTGTACCACCATCTTCATTCCAACAATCTATAGATTGTCCATTTTTAACAAATGGTGTAAATCTTTCTCCTAATCCATATACAGCTTCACCAACTGATAAGGACAATTGGTCTCTCATGAAAGTTTCAATTCCTTCATTACTTAAGAATTGCCCGCCCTCTTCTTTATAATAAGCTGAGCTTCTATTTGCACTCTTAGTTAATAATTTATCTCCATTAAAAAATTCCATACTAAAGAAATTTTTATTTATATTAACTTTCAAGTCTCCAGACTTCACTGTAATAATTTCGTCATTTTCAGCTATTTCTGGTTTAAAATTATTATCTTCATATATTTCAAATTCTGGACCATTATTTTTAGTTCCCATATAATGATACGATCTTATTCTTAATACATTTTTCATTGGAGAAGATATTTTATAAGTAATAACTGGTCCTCCAAGAGTATCTCCTCTATGATTTATTCTGTTACATGGAGCATGAAGTGTTAAAAGTTTTTCCTCTATCTTACTACTATAAACTTCTTGTGGACTATATCTAACTATTCCATCTTTATTTAACCAACATCCATTACTGAATTTCATTTTTTTCACTCCTTATGTTTATATAATATTTCTTTATAACTTAATTATAAGAGTTACCTCTGTAATCGTATACCATAAAAATTTTATATATTTTATTGTAATAATTAGTGCTTTATTTTTATCTCTTACTAATTCTCTCCATATTTACAGAATAATTAGTGAAGATATAAAAAAGGAGCATCACTGCTCCTTTTTTCATATTAATTCCATAATTCAAGTCTTTCTTTAGTTAAGTTAGTCATTTGCTCATTTAGGCTATCAACACCATAGCTCTTTAATGTTGCTTGTATTTCATCCCATGCCTTATCAAAATCTTCTGGTTTTCCTAAAATAGCTTGTGTTACTGCTTGTTGAATATAATCATCACATTTTTGTTGAATTATAGCTATATCACTATCACTTGGTATAGTATATTGCCATACTTGACCATGTTTAGAGATTCCTAACTCTTCAGAAGATGGGAACATTTCTGTAAAATCATTCAATCCATATCCAGCTAATGTTTCCTTTTGAGCTTCATTGTAATTTGCTATAACATTATCAATAGTAGTAGTAGTATAAGAGTTGCCAGTTGAATCTACAGCTCCAACTCCTCTTTGTGGGAATGGATATACATAAGCACCTATACCTGTCTTTTTGCCGAAATCAGGATCTGTGTTCTTTTGTTCTTGAACTTCTGGTTTTACTACTCTCTTACCATCTTCCACTGTATAATGTTCACCTTCGATACCCCAGTTTAATAATACTTGTGCTTCATCAGATGCCATCCAATCAAGGAATTCAAATGCTCTTTCTTTGTTTTCACAACTTTCTGAGATTGCAATTCCCCAACCTCCACCAAATCCGTAGTTCTTAAGAGATTGATCTTTATATTCTTCACTTACTGTTACAGGTAATCTTGCATAAGTTGAGCCTGCCTTACCTTCTGAAAGTAATGTCTTTTCAGCATCACTATAATCCCAAGCAGCATCAGATAAACCTACCACTCTTCCTGAAGAAATCTTAGCTTTATAAGTATCTTCTTTTTGAGTAAATGATTCAGGGTCTAATAATCCAATATCATTCATATGATTTAACCATTGGAAGTACTCTTTAATTTCTGGTAACGTAAATTTATAAGTAGTTTCTCCTGTTTCATCATCAACTTTAAATTGACCATCATCTGGAATACCTAAAGCAGCTGATGCTATATTACCAGTAGTAATTAACCATCTCCAGTCACTTGCCATTAATGATAAACCTATTCTTTCTTGTCCATCTTCAGTTGTTGGATTAGCTTCTATATAAGCCTTTATAGCTTCTTCATAATCATAAATAGTATTTATTTCAGGATATCCTAATTCTTTTAGTACATCATGTTGAATTTGTAATGTTCCACCTGGTTCATATACTTCTGCACTAACTCCATAAGTACCTACAGTATATATAGAAGGATCATCTGCACTTGCTCTTAGTCTATCTAATTGATCTCCATATAAGGCTTTTAAATTATCTCCCTTTTCTTCTATCATATCATCAAGCTTAATGATAGCTCCAGCATCAATCAGTTTACCTGTATCCCCTTTAGCATATATTAAATCTGGGTATTCTCCACTAGCTATCATCAATGGAATTGCTTGTGTATCTCCAGCTACTGGATGTGTTATCTCTAATGTTACACCTGTTAATTCCGTTATTTTCTTTGCAACCTCATCAGTAAAATCCCAGTCTTCATTTAAATCACAATTAAAAAATGTTAATGTAATTGGTGTTTTATCCATTCCATCAAGTATTGGCGTATCACTGCTTGATCCTTCAGACTTCTTTCCACAACCTACAAAACAAGTTGCTGTTAAAGTTATCGCCATAACTAATGATAATAATCTACGCTTCTTCATATTTTCTCCCCCTAAATTACACATAATTTTATTTTATTATTTTTTAATGGATAATTCAAAATAAATTATCCTATATTTAACTTTTTACTGCACCTAAAGTCATTCCTGTTACAAAGTACTTTTGCACAAATGGATATACTAAAAGTATAGGAACTGTTGCAACCATTGTAATTGCCATCTTAATTGATTGTGGATTTGACTTACTTGCATTTTGTAATAATGGATTATTAACATCCACATTAGAGCTTGCATTATCAATAATTTTCATTAATTCATATTGTAAAGTTGTCATACTAGCATTTCCTCTAGCATAAAGGTAAGTATCAAACCAACTATTCCATTGCCCAACTGCTATAAATAAAGCTATTGTTGCTATAACTGGTAAACATAGTGGCATTACTATCTTGTAGAAAGTTGTCCAATCATTTGCTCCATCAATTTTAGCTGATTCATAAAGAGCTTCTGGTAAACCATCCATAAATGATCTCATTACTATTACATTAAATGCACTTATTAACCCTGGTAAAATATATACAGCAAAATTATTTATTAACCCTAGATTTTTAACAACTAAGAATTCTGGAATTAATCCACCACTAACATACATTGTTATTATAAATAATAATGTAACTGCTTTGTTAAATATAAAATCTCTTCTACTTAGTGTATAAGCAACCATTGCTGTTGCAATAACTCCTGTAATAGTCCCAATAACAGTTCTTAAAATAGAGTTAAAAAATGCTAATGGCAATTTACTACTTCCGGAAAATACTTGTTTATAATTTGCTAAGGTAAATTCCCTTGGCCATATATATATTCCACCTTTTACTGTATCTGTTGCATCATTTAATGAAACTGCTAATACATTTAGGAATGGATATAAAGTTATTACAATTATGAAACACATTATTATTGTAAGTACTATATCAAAAACTGCTATTTTCTTTCTTTTCTTTCTCATATTTTCCTCCTTACCTAGACCAATAAATTAATTAATCTAAACTAATCTTTAATTTCTAACTTAATAAACTTCCTTCTCCATCATTGAATTTTTTAGACATTTTATTTGCTATAAAAATTAATACGATTCCTACAACAGATTTAAATATACCTATTGCTGTACCAAATGAATATCTAAACATTCCAATACCATAGTCTAATGCATACTTATCAATAACTAATGATTTACTTGCAACTATCGGATTACCAAGTAACATTTGTTTTTCAAATCCTATATTTATTAAATTACCAATGCTCATTATAAGAAGCACTAATACTGTACTTTTTATAGAAGGTAATGTTATACTAAACATTTGTCTAAATCTTCCTGCACCATCAACTTTAGCAGCATTATACAATTCTGGATCTATGGCTGTCATTGCTGCTAAATAAATTATTGCATTCCATCCCATTTCCTTCCATACATCAGATGCTGTAACTACTCCCCAAAACATACTTGGTGTAGACATAAATTGTATTGGATTGTCTATTAAATTAAACTTCATTAATATTTCATTAACAATTCCTGATGATGATAACATATTTGTAACTAAACTTGCTGCAACAACCCAGGATATAAAGTGTGGTAGATAAGAAATTGTTTGTGCTGTTCTTTTGAATTTAGAAGATCTTATTTCATTTAATAGTAATGCAAATGTTATTGAAGCTATTGTTCCAAATACCAGTCCTAAAATACTCATTCCTAAAGTGTTTTGAAGAGCTTGATAAAACTGATCTTCCTTAAATAATGTTATAAAGTGCTTAAATCCAACCCATGTTTGATCTAAAAATCCATTTTGGGGTTTATAATCTTGAAATGCCATTGTCCATCCAGCTAATGGAAGATACTTAAATATTATTACCCATATAACAAATGGTAATGACATTGCTATTAAACATTTTTGTTTCTTAATATTATTCCAAGTAATTTTTCTTTCTTTAGGTTTCTTAACTTCCTTTTTTATTTTTTTTGTAGTATTAACTTTTTCTGTTACTTGCACCATTTATTCCTCCATTCCCTTAAGTTCTGTTGATACTATTATTTTAGTCTCTCTACCATTTTCTAGATACCTATAAAAATGTATATGTTTTCATATAAAAATTAGAGTATTCTATCAGAAAATACATTTAAAATTTAATATATTACATTTACATCAAATTTTTTATGATAAACCTGTTAACAAATTATGGTATTGCTTTTAAACCATTTATATTAACATTTATTTAGACTACATTAATAGGAGGTTTATTTAATGACACAATATATATATAAGAACTCTACATTATCATTAGGGGTAAGAGTAAATTCTCTAATTGCTTTATTAACTTTAGATGAAAAAATTTCACTCTTACCAACTAGACAAGCTGCAATTAAAAGATTAAATATTAATGAATATAGTGTTGGTGGAGAAGCTGCACATGGTGTTGTTTCTAATACAGGTCCATCAACTGTATTTCCACAACCCCTTGGGCTAGCTTCTACCTTTGATGAAAAACTATTAGAAAAAATAGGTTCAGTAATAGGTGATGAAGCCAGAATTTATTATGATAAATGTAATAGAAGGCATGGCTTAACCTTATGGGCTCCAACTATAGATATGGAACGTGATCCTCGTTGGGGAAGAACTGAAGAAGCTTATGGAGAAGATCCTGTTTTAACTGGTAAACTCTCTTCTAGTTTAATCAAAGGTATGCAAGGCTATGATGATTTCTATCTTAAATTAGTCCCTACTCCAAAACACTTTTATGGAAATAATAATGAAGAAGGTAGAATTTATTGTTCTTCTAGTATTGATAAAAGAAATAAAAATGAATACTACTTAAAGGCTTTTAAACCTGCATTTGTAGAAGGAAAAGCTAAGTCAATGATGACAGCATATAATTCTATCAATGGAACACCTTGTATATTAAATAAAGAAGTTCAAGATATTGTTAAAGATACTTGGGGATGTGATGGATTTGTAGTTTGTGATGGTGGTGACTTCTCTCAAACTGTTGACTATCATAAATATTATAAAACTCATGCTGAAACTATAGCTAGTGCATTAAAAGCTGGGATTGACTGCTTTACAGATGATGCTGAATTAGTAATAAATGCAGCTAAAGATGCATTAGCTAGAAATCTTATAACTGAAAATGATATTAATAAGGCGATATCAAATATATTAAAAATTAGATTTAGGCTAGGAGAATTTGATGATGATTCTTTAAATCCATATGCAAATATATCCCCTGAAAAACTTTGCTCTAAATCTCATAGTGAACTTTCCTTAAAGGCTTGTTTGGAATCAATTGTACTTCTAAAAAATAAAAATGATATTCTTCCACTTAAAGAAGATAAAATTAATAGTATTGCCATTCTAGGTCCATTAGCTAATGAAATATATAAAGATTGGTACTGTGGAACACCACCTTATAAAGTAACACTATTAGATGGAGTAAAAAATAAATTAATTAATAAAGATATTAAATTTCACAATGGAAATGATATTGTTAAATTATCTATTGATAATGAACCCTTATTTAACAATAATTTTGAAATGTGCAATTGGGGATTTGGTAGTATTACTTTAAAAGATACTTATAGCAATAAATATTTAACTCTTGAAGAAGATGATAATAAAATCTCCTCTTCTGCAGATGAAATATGGGGATGGTTTGTAAAAGAAGTTTTCAAATGTAATGATATATCTGATAACAACTTTACTTTAAGAACTTGGGATAACGGAAAAATTTCCTTTAATAATGGATTACTAAATAAAAATATTAATGAAAATAATGATATTATATTAAATAAAGAAATTATTGAAGATGGTATAAAAGAATGTATAAATCTTGCTGCTAATAGTGATGTAGCTATAGTTGTTGTTGGAAATCACCCATTAATTAATGCTAAAGAAGAAATAGATAGAACTGATTTAATTTTACCTCCATCTCAAGAGGAGTTAATAAAAAGTGTATATTCCGTAAATCCAAACACAATTGTAGTGATGATTAGTAGTTATCCCTTTTCAATAAATTGGTGTAATGATAATGTTCCTGCAATTCTTCATTGTACTCATGGTTGTCAAGAACTTGGAAATGCAATAGCTCAATGTTTATTTGGAAATTATAACCCAGCTGGAAGATTACCTATGACATGGTATAAATCAATAAATGATCTACCCTCTATTATGAATTACGATATTATAAATAGTAATTCAACATATATGTATTATAAAGGTGAACCTCTTTATGAATTTGGATATGGATTAAGTTATACAAATTTTAAATATAGTAATTTAGTAATTAGTTCTAATAAAATTAGTAATAATAAAGAAATTAAAATTGATTTTTTACTTGAAAATATAGGTCCTTATGAAGGTGATGAAGTTGTTCAACTTTATGTTTCATTAACTTCAAGTAGAGCCAAACGCCCAATTAAACAACTAGTAAATTTTAAAAGAATACATTTAGATAAAAATGAATGTAAATGGGTTACTTTTAAATTAAATAGTAGTGATTTAGAATATTTTGATGTTTCAAGTAACAACTTTATTTTAGAAAGTGGCACATGTTCAATCTTAATAGGTAGTTCTTCAAAAAATATTAAATTAAAAAAAGATATAAATATTATAGGTGAAACCTTAAAACCTAGAAACTTATCATATTTAACTAAAGCTGAAGATTATGATAGTTGTAGTAATATTATTTTAGATGAATGTAGTTTAGGTGGAACCTGTATAACAACATCTAAAAATACTATATCTTGGCTAAAGTTTTCTGATGTTGATTTCAAGAACTATTCTAACTTATCTATAGAAGCTATTTTTAAATCTATATCTAATATAGAAATACGAATTGACAGTATTAACGGAGACATTTTAGGTAATTTAGAAATTACAACTGAAAAAATTAAAGATAATTGGGATACCTATATTTGCAAATTAAAATCTCTAAATTCTATAAATGATTTATATTTATTGATTAATGGAGATTGTTTAATTAACTCATTAAAGTTTATCTAAACTTATAATTAAAATATCATAAAAATTAAAGATATAGGTTAAGAAAACATTTAATAAATTCCTTAACCTATATCTTTTTTATTAATTTGAGTATTTCTCTTTTAAAGCTACTTCTACATCCCTTAAAATCTTCTCTTCCATTCTTAAAATTAAATAGCAAACAGCACTAGCTCCAAACAAAGTAGCTATTAATGATATACTTGTAAAATTAACAATTGCTATTCCTATAATTATTAAAGAAATATTAGTTAGTGTTATATAAAATTTCTTAAAAACTAACTTAATAGATATTATAAATAAGTCTATTGTTTTAGCATTTATTCTTGCTAATATAGGATATATATATAAGCTTATTGCCCCCATAAATATGGCTAAAACTATAAATATATAAGAAATTGTTTTCATATTAATTGAAAAAAAGTATCCAATATCTATATAAGAAATCATTAAAACTATATTTATTATTGCAGCTATAAATATCCCTTGTGCAAAATTCATTTTATAAAAATGAAAATAATCCCTAGTAGCCCCTTCTTGCTTATCCTTAATTAATCTTCCTGTAACAGAAAACATAGTGGATAATGCTGGCCCTACTAATATTCCTACAAATGTTAAAATAGGAATAGATAAATTTTCACCTGCAATAAAAAAATAAATTATAAATGGTGAAATAGTTAGTAAAAACCATATATTCGTTATAAATAAATACATAACCTTACTAGTTAGTAAATAAATTCTATTATCACAAGCTTCTCTACAATTTGCCATATATTCACACCCTTTTTAGTATACTAAAAACTCTTATTATCTCTATTAATTTTAAATTATACTAAGTTTAAATTTCTATTTATACATTAAATATTATATACAAAATACCCTTAGAATTAGTCATTATAAACATAAAGGTTGAAAACTATATTACTATAATTTTCAACCTTTATATCCTAATTACTATTTAAATCTAAATAAAAATTTGCTTCTGTTAATTTTTGATATGGCGCTACCCAAAGAGCTGCTATACCAAGAGTTAATATAGAAACTAACCACCATCCTATAAATGTTAAATTTAAATAAAATAAATCCCACTTATGTCCATTCATTAATTTAACACTTTCATTTATACACTGTGTTATTGATTTACTTGGATCCTCTGACAATATATAAAATGCTTGTGAAAACATAAGTGATACTATTATACCAGGTACTATAAATAATAAACTTCCTGCTAAAACAGCTAGCGTTATTAAAATATTTAATCCCAATGTTTTCAAGTAAATATTAAAGCTTGAAAATAATGTATTAAATCTAGGTTCTCGCCTCTTAGTTGCCATATCCAATAAAAACCTACACAATCCAACTGATATAACTCCACCTAATAATAAAGTAATTAAATCTAAAGAGTATGATACTCCATCCATACCTAGCTTAGAAGCGACCTTATATCCCATCTCTACTTGTAATATTATATTAGAAACCAACACCGTACCTATTGCTACTGCCCAATTACCTCTTAACTGTTCCTTTGCTCTCCCTTTTAATTCTGCTGTATCCACAGAATCACCTCCTATATTTTATTATGAAAATATGTTGATATTTGTTAATATTATTTTTCATACTCGTACATATAATAATTGCATTCATTCATTCCTAAATTGGAATATGTATTTTGCGCTAAATAATTTTCTCTCTCAACATATAATCTTATTCCACATATATTTTCATCTTTATCACACATATTCTTTATATAAGTATATAATGCTTTAAATACTCCCATTCCTCTATTTTCTTTATTTACATAAACACTTTGCACCCATAAAAAAGTTCCATTTCTCCAATCACTCCACTCATAAGTATACATGATTTGTCCAACAACCTTACCATCTATCTCACAAACATGATAAACACCCTTACTTTCATCTTCAATTAACCTTTTCACACCATTAGTTAAAATACTCATATCAAGACTTTTATCTTCCGTTTCAAATGCAAGATTATAATTATATTTAGCTATAATACTTACATCACCTAATGTTGCTCTTCTTATTTTCATCTTAACCTCTCCTAAAGAATTATTCTCCAAATATATCTCTATAGTACCATAACCCTTATATATTGTTAATATTTCTTATATAAATATATCAAAACATTGATCTTATTAATAAGTCTATACAAGAAAAAAGTATAAAGAAATCATACTAAAATTTCCTTATACTTTTTATTTTTCTATTTCATCTTCTTTAATGTATTCCTCATATTTTCTAAAGCATCTTTAAACTTCTCTTTTGCTTCTCCTCCAAGATCTTCAATTTCATTAATCACATTGCTAATTTCATCGCCTATTTCTTGTGAAAGTCTTCCTTGTTTAATCTTTTTACTGATTTGATTTACTTTTTTCTCAAGTTTTTCAAAAGCCATAATTAAAACCTCCAATGCCTATAAATAATTTTATATAATTATTTTATCCATTTTATATTTTAAAATACCTTTGGTCACTTTGATAACCTTTACAAAATTGTATTGTTTTAAATTAACTCTCTAAGTAAATCCATCCTAACTTCATATAACTCAGTAGAATCTTCTTTTAAATAATTCCAATAGTTTTTATTTTCCCTTAAATCACTCAATAATTTATTTATCTTACTATTGCTAATTTCATTTTCTTTAGCCAATAAACCTATAGTTAATATAAAAGTTCCGCACTCTTCATCCTCTTCAAGCAAATTATCATTATTAAAAATCACTTCATTCATTGCATCATTTTCATCCATTCCCTGGTCTAAATAATCTTGAAACTCATCTCTTATATCAACAGCTAAATCATCATCATAAATATCTAATCCCCATACTCCCATAAAAAATCAAATCCTCCATACATCTTTTTATACTTTTTAAATATTATATGAAACTATATTTTATAAAATTCATGATATCTATTTCTTTATTTAAAAATAGAGACGTATTTTTTACGCCTCTACTATAATGATTATTGCCTAAATATATATGCCTTTATTACTCCAAAAAACTCTCGTACATAAAATACTAATGCTGAAGCCTTATGTGATGGTGCTGGATAACCATAAGTATTAAATCCAACCTCTTTCGCTAAAAACTTAGCTCTATACATATGAAAATTATTAGATATTATAGTTATTGTAAAATCTTCTTTTACCGTCTCTTCTTCTAAAACATTTTTAGTATATAAAAAATTCTCATAAGTATTTGTTGACTTATCTTCCATTATAATCAGGTTTGGATTAACACCATTATCCACTAAGAAATTTCTCATAGCTAAAGCTTCAGTCATATCTTCACCTTCACCTTGACCTCCAGATACCACTATTTTTAAATCTGGATACATGTCATGAAAATCTAATGCAGTTTCTAATCTATATAATAGGGATGCACTTATACTACGTCCCCTTAAACCAGCTCCTAAAACCACTAAATAATCTGGTTTCTGCGTATCATGATGATGTCCATTATAAATTATAATACTCTCAATTCCTATAAATATTACTAAGCCTATAGTAAATAAAGTTGTGATTATTATTCTATAAACCTTAGGAATATGCCCCCAAATATCTATATTAAACTTTAATTCAACATAACCATAAACAAGCAAAACTATTCCTAACATACAAAAAACACTAGAAAAAGCTACAAATCCAAACATCATCTTTAACATTAAATAATACAAAATTAATAATATACCTATAATTTCGAAAAAAATATATATACTCTTTTTTCTCTTTCCCTTATAATTATTCATAAATTTTTCCTTTCCAATTCTTTTTATTATATTATAAAATATAAAGTTGTTAATATAAAATATTATTTTACTTTTTATCTAATAAAACAATTAGTTTTCATTTTTATTAATAAAGTACTATAATGAAAGTATACAAACAGATACAAGGAGATAGGAACATGAATCTTAATAGAAATGACCACTGTTGGTGTGGTAGTAATAAAAAATACAAAAATTGTCATTTGCAATTTGATGAAAAAATAAACTCTTATAAACTTAAAGGTCATATAGTACCACCTAGAAGTATAATTAAAACACCTAAGCAAATTGAAAAAATAAAAGAAAGTTGTGCTATTAATACTGCAGTTTTAGACTTAGTTAGCAAAAATATTAAAGCTGGTATGTCAACTGAAGAAATAAATACTATAGTTCATGATTTTACAGTATCACAAGGTGCAATTCCAGCTCCACTTAACTTCCAAGGATATCCTAAAAGCGTTTGCACTTCTTTAAATGATGAAGTATGCCATGGTATTCCTAGTGAAGATGTAATATTAGAAGAAGGAGATATAATTAATGTAGATGTTTCTACTATATATAATGGATATTTTTCAGATGCATCTAGAATGTTTAAAATTGGAAATGTACATCCTGACTTAGAAAAGTTAGTAAGAGTTTCAAAAGAGTGTTTAGATAAAGGATTAGAAGCTGCTAAACCATGGGGGCACTTAGGAGATATAGCAGAAGCTGTACAAAAACATGCTGAAGCTAACGGCTACTCTGTTGTTCGAGAATTTGGAGGACATGGAGTAGGACTTGAATTCCACGAAACTCCTTTTGTTTCTCATGTTGGTAAAAAAGGTACTGGAATGTTGTTAGTTCCCGGTATGATATTTACTATTGAACCTATGATAAATATGGGTTCTCCTGATATATTTATTGATGAATCTGATGGTTGGACAGTTTTAACTGAAGATGGTTATCCTTCCTCTCAATGGGAATATACAGTTTTAGTAACTGAAACTGGTGTTGAAATCCTGACTCATTAATAAATAAAAATGGTGTAGATTATATATCTGCACCATTTTTATTTTTTCAATATACCCCACCCACTCTTAACATTTTAATTATTTTATATCTATATTTTTAACACTCTTATATATAACATTGAGTTTATTATCTATATTTTGTCATATTATTAAAAGTAATATTTTCTATTTTAATTTTAGTAATTCTATTATAAAATTAATAAATGCAAGAAATATTTCAGTGTTTTTACACTCTGAAGGGAGACATTCAATATTGAATACAGAATTAACTAAAGAAAACCTACAAAAAATTTATGGTAAAGTAAGTCCTTTTGAATTTAAAGATAAATTATTGCAATTAGCTGCAATAAATAATGATAATATCTTAGATGCTGGTAGAGGTAATCCAAACTGGACTGCAGCAACTCCTAGACAAGCTTTCTTTACATTTGGCCAATTTGCTATATTAGAAACACAAAGATCATTAAATATTGATGATTTAGCTGGAATGGTTCAAAAAGATGGAATATCAAAAAGATTGCTAGAGTATATTAATGCTAATCCTTCTTTACCTGGAATAAATTTAATAAGAGAAATTTATAAATATGGTATAAATGAACTTGAATTTGATGAAGATGAATGGATTTTTGAGTTAGCTGATGGAATAATAGGAGATAATTATCCTGTTCCTGATAGAATGCTTGTACATATAGAAAAAATAGTTAATAGATATTTATTAAAAGAATTATGTGGAAATACACAATCTGAAAGTGATTTTGATGTTTTTGGAGTTGAAGGTGGAACAGCTGCAATGTGCTATATTTTTGACTCTTTAGAAAAAAATCATCTACTAAATAAAGGAGATAAAGTTGCACTTATGACTCCAATCTTTACTCCATATTTAGAAATCCCTCACTTACCTCATTATAATTTTAATGTAATTAATATTCATGCAAATGAAGTTGATGAAAACGGAATACCTACATATCAATACTCTGAAGATGACTTAAATAAATTAAAGGATACAAGTATAAAAGCTGTATTTATAGTAAATCCAAATAATCCAGCTTCAATAGCATTAAATGATAAATGCAGAGAAACCTTAAAAAATATAGTAAATAACTATAATTCAAATTTAATGGTTATTACTGATGATGTTTATTGTACATTTGTCAATAACTTTAGATCTGTTCTTAGTGATTTACCTTATAATACTATTGGAGTTTATTCCCTTTCAAAGTATTTCGGTGTAACTGGATGGAGACTTGGAACTATAATATTAAATAAAGATAATATATATAATAAATTAATTTCAGAAATATCAGAAATGCATAAAATTAGTTTAAATACAAGATACTCTCATTTATCTTGTAATCCTGAAAAAATATCATTTATAGATAGAATTGTTGCAGATAGTAGACAAGTTGCTTTAAATCATACAGCTGGACTTTCAACACCTCAACAAGTTCAAATGGCATTCTTCTGTGCTTTCGCATTAATTGATTCTAATGATAATTATAAAAATTTGACTAAATCAATTTGCCAAAAGCGTAAAGAACTATTATGCCAAGGTCTAAATGTTAAAATCTTTAATGATCCACACTACGCTTCATACTATACTGAAATAAATATTTTAGATTGGGCTAGAGTTGAATATGGAATTGAATCAAGTAAGTATATAGAAAAAATTTATACTCCTTTTGATATACTTTATAACTTAGCTAAAAACTATTCTACTGTTCTTTTAAACGGTGATGGTTTTGCTTCATCTAGATGGGGACTTAGAGTTTCTCTTGCTAATTTAAATGATGAAGCCTATTTAAAAATCGGACAAACATTAAGAGAAATATTTGATAATATTATAAAGGAATTTAAAGCTAATTATAAATTAAAAATAAACTACTAATACCAAAGTGCCTAATACTTATTTATAGGCACTTTTTTTTCTTTATAAATAATTTAATAGTATTATATAATATACTTAAAAGATTAAATGGAGATGATTTTATCCGATGACGTTTCACGTCCCTGGATAAGTTCACCTACCCAAATATAAAATTTGGAGGTTTACTTATGGAAAATAAAATAGAGCAATTAAGCAAAATATTAAGTGAAAGTAATAACATAGTTTTCTTTGGCGGTGCAGGTGTTTCAACTGAGTCTGGTATACCCGACTTTAGAAGTTCTAATGGATTATTTAATGAAAAACTTAATATAACATTTACTCCAGAACAACTAGTTTCACATAGCTTTTATATTAGATATCCTGAAGAATTTTTTAATTTTTATAAAGCAAAACTAATATATCCTGAAGCAAAACCTAATGGAGCTCATATAGCCTTAGCTAAGCTTGAAGAAATGGGCAAGTTAAAAGCTGTTATAACTCAAAATATTGATGGATTACACCAGGCCGCTGGTTCTAAAATAGTTTACGAGCTTCATGGTTCAGTTCTTAGAAATTACTGTGTAAAATGTCATGCTTTTTATGATGAAAAGTTTATTTTAGAATCTAAAAGCATACCTACTTGTACTAAATGTGGTGGTAGCATTAAGCCTGATGTAGTTCTTTATGAAGAAGGCTTAGATGATTCTACTATTAGAGGTGCTGTAAATGCCATAGCTAATGCAGATACATTAATAATAGGAGGCACTTCCTTAGTTGTATATCCTGCTGCAGGCCTTATTGATTATTTTATTGGCAAGAATCTTGTACTTATTAATAAGAGTTCAACTTCTGCTGATAATAAAGCTGATTTAGTTATTAATGATCCAATAGGAAAAGTATTAAGTGCTGCTGTGAATTCAATTTCCTAGGAAATTAAAAAATTCTCCTAGTCTAGGAAAATTACTTTCCTTGACTAGAAGAATTTAATAATATATTATTCTGCAGCTTTTTCTGAAGAATTTTCTATTTTATCAGAATTTTCTTCATCCCTGCATTTACACTTATTTTCTTCCTTTTTATTATCTTTACACTTACTCTCTTCCTTCTTTACATCTTCCTTGCATTTATCTCCATCTTTTTTGTCATGCTTCTTATGATCTTTTTTATCGTCTTTACATTTTTTCTTATCTTCTTTTTCTTTTTTCTTTTCTTTCTTCTTACAAGAATTCCTTGAAGTATCTTCTACGTCATCTTTTGATGATTCCTTAGAAGTCCTTTTACTCTTTTCTTCTGTACTCTTTTCTTCTGGAGCTGAAGTTTCCTTCTCCTTCTTTTCCTCTTTATTTTCTGAAGGCGCTTCTATTGTAGTCTTATTACCATCTGCTGGACTAATACCTAAAGTTTGTGCATAAGTAGTAACACCTTCAACCATCATTAATGCAGAACATATTAATAATGATACAACTTTTTTCTTCATAACTTTTTCCTCCAATGTTTTCTTTAGTTTATTATTACTCCTAAGTATTTCAAGTTTAGTATTACCCTTTTTCAGCCAAATTATTATTGTCCAACACCATTGTATAGACATAAAACTATGATGTAAATAAATCCTTTTTAACTACTAATTTCTCAAATTTGTACAATATAGAAAAAATCTTTTTATCATAGACTAATACTTCTATATTAGTTCCAGAAACCATAGGTGATATTTCAATTTGAAATTCTCCATTAGCTTTTGATCTAGTTGTTCCTACAGTTCCATTTTCAGATACAACAATAATATTACTATTAGGAACAGTCTTACCTTTAATCTTTTCGCTACTTGATGTAATCTTATCTACCTCCAAGTTAACATACTCTTCATAAGCTGAAACTACTTGTGTTGCCATCATTGCATGTCCAACTTTATTAGGCGAAATCCTAACTACTCCATTTTCAATCTTAAAATTTAAAACTTCCTCACTATTTAATATGTGATAACAATCTATTATTTTATAATCATTATTGCTATTATTTTTAACTATTAAATCATTAATTAAATTTATTTGTTCATCAAAAAAATCATAAATATTACATTTTTTATTAATAGGATTATATACTGTATTTACATATATATCTGCTTCTGGTGCTAATTTTTTAATTTTTTTTATTATACTAGGAAAGTCCTTTGAAAATTTATTTACTTCATTCAAAATTTCACTTTTTATTTCATCACTATTTAAATACTCACTTATTATAGAATCGAAGGTTTCTTCATCACAGCCTTGTAATATGCTTTCATCTATATTTAAATTTCTCAATATAGCATTTAATATATTATTTCCTCCAATTGATACTGTAATTAAATCTGAATCTTTTATTTCTTCCTTATTTTTGTCTATTATATTTAATAGCTCTGAAGAAGTTATTCCTACCTCACTTAAATTACTGTAATCTAAATTATCATTTACTGCATATAAAAAATCTTTAATTAATGAAACATATGAAATATCATAATCATTATTTGCTTCTATAGATATTTCATCACCTATAGCAACATATTTATCTAATACTTTATTAGAAACTTCTCCCTTAACTTGCATAGCCACAGGTAGTGCCAATAAAATCATTCCTATAATTATTATAAATATTACTTTAACTCTATTCTTCCTTTTCAAAATATCCCCTCCACCCTTTTGAACTCCTATACTTAATTATAGGTTTTTTTTTTCTAAATTTACAGATTTTTTAGGTATTTTTTTCCAAAATATATCTGCATAATTTTTCCCTATTTTTTGAAATACTTTGTTTTTCTACATATTATTTTAATTTGAGTATTTTTAAATAATCAAAAATAAGCTACTTTAGGCAATTTCATTTATTACCTAAAGCAGCTTACAATCCTACATATATTTTTCTAAAGTTTCAGCCCTATTATAAGATTTTTTTATTATCTCTTTTGGATAACCTATATGATCTAATAACTTAATAGCATTACGTGTTTTAGATACTCCTCTTTTTAGCTTATAATCAAAATTTAATCCCTTACTATCTACTTTTTCACTAAAATAGAAAAAGTCATAATTTTCTTTAAGAATATCTGTAAGCTCCCTATCATGTGTTGCAACTATTGATATACTATCTTTGCTATTAATATATTTTAGTATTTCTGCAGAAGATGCTATTCTTTCAATTGGATTCGTCCCTCTGAATATTTCATCTATTGGACAGAATACTGGCAAATCTAATTCTAAAGCTTTAATTATTCTAAGTAACGCTTCAGCCTCAGCCATATAATAACTCTTTCCTAAAGTAACATCATCACTTGGACTTATTGATGAAACTATATTAAATAAACATGCTTCATACTTTTTAGTTAATGTAAAATTAAATGTTTGTGCAAATATAATATTAAGACCTATCATTCTTAAAAATGTAGACTTTCCTGCCATATTTGTCCCTGTTAAAACAATTCCCCTTTTCTCAAAATTAATTGAGTTAGGAACTGCATCTTTTATTAATGGGTGTACACCATCTACTATATTAATACCAACTTTATCTACAAATTTAGGCTTAGTATACCTTCCTTTTATTTCTTCTTTATAAGATGCTATAGACATATAACTCTCTATTTCACCTATTAAATAATATAAATCTAAAATATACTCTCTCTTTTCCTCTAATAAGCTAGCAATTCTATAAAAAGCAGTTTCCTCTAATAAAAATGGAATAGTTAAAACTTCAAAAACTCCACCAGCTGTATTAGCCAATTGAATTGGTTTAGTAGCACTATCAATTCCCTTTAATTCTTTTAATAACGCTTTAATTTTATTACTATAAATTTCAATTGCAGGATGTTTTATCTCTTGAATTTTTTTTGCAGAAATTATAATATTTCTTAAGTAAAGTAGCCCTTGTGATTTAATATTTTTTCTTTCCTTATCATTAATAAATACATTAACCCATAACAATATAAATGTAGCTAAAAGTAATCTAGGCTCTTTTAATAATATAGATAATATTATTGTTCCAAACATTAAAACTCTACCAAATAAAATATATAAATAATATTTAGTTTTATTTTCCTCCAAAGATTCCATTATCATATCTAAGAATGTATTTTTTTTATCATATCCTAGCTTGAAATAAATCATTTGTAATTTTGTTCTTAAATCAGTAGATTTTCTTAATATTTCAACTAATTCATCTCTTTCCTCTAATTTCTTCTTATCATGAAGTGGGTTTCTAAGCATTTTATATAAAATTGCTTCTCCCGCACTACTATAAGTTCTATCAACCTTAGCAAAAACTTCATCCATATTGAAATCATCCCAGGTTTGATCATCTATTGTATATCCATCATGCTCTTCCATATCAAAATAAGTTCTTATATATTTAAAGTTTCTTTTCTTTTTTCTTTCTTCACCAAAATCTTTTTCCATCATATCGTAAAGACCTAAAAGTGAATCCATTATATTTTTCATTTTACACCTCTTTTTCCCCATTAAGTTTACTATTAACATTTAATTACTATTATACACTATAAGCTTATTTTATTATATAAAAAGCAACATAATATACTAAAAAAACTCCCTATAAGCTCTAAATAAACCTTAAAACTTATAGGAAGTATAAAACTAAATTTATTTTGTTATTTCATCTTTTTTTATATGTAAATCCATTTGTGGATATGGTATGCTAATATCTTCTTCATCAAACCTAATTTTAGCTGTTTCAAGTAAATCAAAATAAACTTTCCAATAATCCTTATTATTAACCCATGCTCTTACTACGAAATTAACAGCACTATCTCCATGTGCAGAAAGGGCTATAAACGGTTCAGGATCTTTTAAAATTAAATCATGTGCGTCTACAATATTTGATAATACTCTCTTTACCTTAAGAACATCTTGCTCATATCCAACTCCAAAAGTTAAATCTACTCTTCTTAACTCTTTTGCTGAATAATTTACAATACTTCCATTTGCTAAATTACCATTTGGAACAAGTATAAGCTTATTATCTGTCGTTGTCATATGTGTATAAAACATTCCTATTTTTTCAATAGTACCTGAATGACCAGATCCTTCAATATAATCTCCAACATTAAAAGGTCTTATTAATAATATTATTACTCCTCCTGCAAAATTAGATAAACTACCTTGTAATGCAAGCCCTATAGCAACCCCAGCAGATGCAACTAATGCTGCTATTCCTGTTGTTTTAATACCTACATATTCTAAGAATGTATAAATTACTATTGCCTTTAACACCACTTCTACAAAACCCTCTAAAAATGTGGCTACTGTGGCATCTACATTTCTTTTATTTAAAGCTTTGCTCATTATATTTACTACCTTTTTAACAAGCTTCCATCCAATCCATAATAAAATTAATCCTATAATTAACCTTACTCCTTCTGTAGTTGCCCAATTAATAATTTTGTTTAAATATTTTTCTAAGTTCATATTTGTACAAAGCGCCTCCCTAATTTTATTCATTATTTTATTATATACATATTTAACTTTTTGTAAACTTCAAGTTAAAAATTTGAGGCACATGTAATAAATTACTAATTATTTTTATTTATCTTTATAAAACTTATATAAATAATAACTATTCACAAAGAATATAAATGAATTTATTATTCCAACAGGATAAGCTTTTACTGTAAAACCATATATAGCAAATAATATGCACCCTATTGAATTTATTACTCTAAGCTTTACTATATCACTCATAATCAGAGATATAGCAATCATAATTGATGCTACATATCCAACCCACTCAATTGCTGGTATTCCAAACATTGCAACCACTCCATTCTAATTTTATTTACTAAAATTAGTTTGTGCAAAATAGCTTAAATTTAAAAAGTAAATTTATGTCATACAAATTGGATTTTTATTATAAATTCCATTAAAATTCTCTTAATATTCTCTTAAACTAATTACAAAAAGAATATTTTAAGTATATAATATATTTGATTCTTGTAATTTCTCAAGGTATCTTACCAGAAAGGAGTTATTATCGTATAATGAAACTTAATTTCAAAAATACAACTAAATATTTATTAATTGTATTATACCCATTGTTCTTATCAATTTTATTAGAATATAATATCTGTCAAAACTTCAATGACACATTAAAATTCTTAATAAAAAAACCAAACATATTATTATTTAATATTATTATTTGTACCATCTTATTTGTGGTAATTTTTCTTATATTTAAAAAGTCTTATTTATCTATTGCTATTCACGGAGGTATACTTTATATTCTCTCTTGTATTGAATATTTTAAATATAAAACTAGCGGTAGTCATTTGGTAATAAGTGATTTATTAATGACAAAAAACTTAAGTGACGTTGGAAAATTTGCTTCATTAAAAATTACTTATCCACTAATTATTAACTTTATAATATTAGCACTATATATTTTCTTAACTTATAAAAACAACTTAAATTTAGATTTTTCTCTTAAAAAACGTATTTTTAGTTGTGCTATTATAAGCTCCTTGATAACTATAATACTGGCAACACCTATTTCTGCAAAAATTTTTTCAGTCTTTGAAATAGAAACTCCAGCAGCTACTAATATATTAGAAAGTAATGAACAGTTTAGTGATATAGGATTTCTTCCTTATTTAACAAAAACTACCTCAGAAAATTTAATGGATATGGTAGATCCACCTGAAAATTATAGCTATGATTCTATAAAAAATTTATTATCTAATAATGATACAAGTACAGACTCTGAAACTACATCTGAAAATAATCCTAATATTATTTTTATTATGTCTGAATCATTTAGTGATTTTAGAGTTTTTGACTCTTTAGATATTGATAGTAATATTTACTCTGGATTTGATTCAGTTGGATCTGAAGGGTATGTTGGAAATTGTGTAGTTCCAACCTTTGGAGGATATACTACAAGAACTGAATTTGAATTATTGACAGGTTTACCAACCTATGCGCTTAATACACCTTCAGTTCCACAAAATTTACTGAAAAAACAAGAGATCATAGATACAATTCCTAGTTACTTTAAATCTCTTGGTTATGGTACAGCCTATATTCATCCTTTTAGCAAAACCTTTTATGATAGAGATACATTATACACAGAATATGGCTTTGATGAATTATATTTTGATGATAATATGACAGTTGAAACTGAAAACTTTAGAAGATATATTTCTGATAAAAGTGTTTTCAATCAAATTAAAAGTGTTCTACAATCAAACGAAAGACCAAGCTATATATTTGCTACTACTATGCAAAATCATCAACCATACTATGCAGAAACTGCTGAAGGAACAGATCAATTATCATATTACTTAGCTGGTATTAAGGAAACTAGTGATCAATTAAGAGAATTTACAAACTGGTTAAAGGACTTTGATGAAGATGTAGTACTTGTTTTTGTTGGTGATCATTTTCCTTTTTTCACACCAGATGATAATGTTTATGATAGATTAGGTGTTTCTGATGACAATGCAGAATTAATTTATAACCAAAAATATATATTATGGAATAATTATGATTCTAATATTTTTAATAAAGATATTAATACTATTTCTGCATTTTATATACCTTATGTTGTTACAGACTTAATTAATTCTAAAAATACTGATTTTATGAGCACTATGAAGAATTTAATGAAGGAGTATCCACTTTACTCACCAAGCATTCAAAGTTCTGATTCTCGAAATGAAGCTTTAGATTTGATTACTTATGATAAAGTTATAGGTGAAAATTATAGTTCAGATAATAATAATAATTGAGTTTACTAAGGTTAAAATTTTTACCTCATTAATTTAAACTTATTTATGAGGCACCAAAAACTGGTTTAGTAAAAAACTTGACTCTAAAATATTTTATCAATAAAAAATATTTTAGAGTCATCTACAAAAATTATTTCAAATCAAATATTATATTTCCCTTATCATCATAACCTAATTCTTTAACAAATGTATGCCTATTAGGATCATATAGTGGATCTCCTACTATCTCTTTATAATTCCTTGCATGATATACTAACATATCTTTTTTACCATCTTCTGAAACAGTAAAGCAACTATGTCCTGGTCCAAATATACCATTTTCTTCATCTGTCTTTAAAACAGGCTTTTCTGACTTATGCCAAGAATATTTATTTAACAAGTCACTATTTTCATCAGCAATTAAAACTCCCATACAATAATTATAATCAGTAGCACTTGCAGAATATGAAATAAATATCTTTCCATTTCTATTTAGTACTGCTGGCCCTTCATTAACTAAGAACCCAATTTTCTCCCAATCATATTCTGGTTCTGCAATCATTACCTGTTCATCTTCTATTGTCCAAGGATTCTTCATCTTTGCAATATATAAATTAGAATTCCCATATATATTAGGATCTTTTTGAGCCCAAACTAGATATCTAACTCCATTATGCTCAAATGTAGTTGCATCTAATGCAAAAGATTCCCAATTAGTTTTTAATTGCCCTTTTTCTACCCATTCACCCTCTAATGGATTTTCACTCTCATTTTCTAATACAAATATTCTATGATCAAATAATCCCTCATTTGTTTCTGTAGTTCTAGCTGCTGCAAAATATATATACCATTTTCCATCGATATAATGAATTTCAGGTGCCCATATATTTGCACTTAACATACCTTCATCATGTTTTCTCCAAATAGTTACCCCATCTGCTTCTGATAATCCATTTATTGTTTTTGCTCTCCTTATTTCAACCCTATCATATTCAGGTACTGAAGCTGAAAAATAATAATATCCATCTATGTGTTTATATATCCACGGATCTGCTCTTTGTAATATAATAGGTTTTACTAATTCTTTAACTGTCATAACTCTCCCCCATATTTAATACCAAACTTACAATATTTTTACTATATTTTTTCATACTCTATTTTCATTATTATATCTTGTGGATAATCACCAAAAGATTTTCCGAATATACTTATTCCGCCTATATTCTTTGCATTTTCTTTTATACCAATTCTTACACTTATAAAATCATTTTCTGTAATCTTAAAATCATCAATTGTTTTATCTGATAATTTTACATCATCAATATAAGTGCCTGTATTCTTAATTCTCCAATATTTTAATAATCCATATTGATTTATTGTATCTGGCCACCATTGTGGATTATTTCTTCCACGTCTACCCCCAAAATCACCTGGACTAGTCCATGTTCCAACTTCTATATCATTTATCCACATAGTTATATCTGATGGCCAATCATTTCTATAATGTGGAGCTTCTGAACATATTTCTGTTGAAATTTCCAACATATATATTTTTTTATTTTTTAATTTTTCATATGGAAACTTATATTCTATATATCCTTTATAAAACCATAACAACTGAGCATTAACTTTTTCTGGATAATAGAAACTACTTGGTTTGTCAAATCTACCTATACTTCCTTTTTCACTAACTAATCCACAAGATGGCGATATCAAACAATCGCTATAGTTACCAATAGGCATATTTATATAAACACAATTTTCTGATAAAGTATTTATGCTATCATTCAAATTAATAATAATGTTACTACAAGCCTTACTACTTACCTTCATAGATCCTCTAATTCCAGGCTGTAACTCTGTAAGCACTAATCCAGCTTCTTCTAAAATCTTTATATTTAATGCTGTTGTTGATACTGGTAAATCTAAAGTTTCAGCAATCTCATTTACATTTAAACATCCTCTATCTAATAGTTGCAAAATATTTATTCTTGATTCATTTGCTAATGCCTTTATTACACTAAGCATCTCATTTTTATCACTATAACTTAGTTCAATTTCTTTTAACATTCTGCGACACTCCTTCTTGTAAAAACCACTTTTTAATTTTTATTAATATTAATTTGCAAGTAAATTACAAAGCGATTAAAAAACTACTATAGTAAACTAATAATTTTAGATTTAAGATACTTAGTTAATATACTTTACATATCTTTTCCTAATCTAATTACATTCCAAGAAGCTTTGCTTAATTGTGCAGTTAAAACTCCATCAACTAATTCACTTCTACTAACTAATTTAGGTGTAACTGTTTCTTTAACAATAGAATTTACAGCTTTCATATCATTATTCTCTAAGACTATATGTTCTATTATCTTATAACCTTCAAAACTCCTTACATCACAATCTAAATTAATATCTTCATTTAAATTTCTATTTACTGCAAATATAGTAACCTCTTCCTTCTCTTCATTATACACTGCAATAGATTCTACATCATTAACATCTGTAAAATCTATTGTATCATGTTTTGGTGATGATATTACTGATTGCAATGCTATTCCTCTTCCATATTTTGAAGCATGTAAATAAGGATAATAAATTGTTTGCTTCCATGCAGGGCCATTCTTTTCCGTCATTATTGGTGCAATAACATTTACTAATTGTGCCATACAAGCAATTTTAACTCTATCACTATGTTTTAATAACGTTATTAACATTAACCCAACTAATAGTGCATCTTCAAAATTATAAATATCTTCTAATAACGCTGGACCAATTTGCCATGGTCTATTTTTCATGATATCATCATCTTCTGCATTAGAATGGAACCATACATTCCATTCATCAAAACTTAAATTAATAGTTTTTTTGCTACGCTTCTTAGCCTTTATATAATCACATGTAGACTTTACAGTTTTAATAAATTCATCCATATCTACAGATTGAGCTAGAAAATTTGCTGTATCATTAAATCTATTTCCATAATATTGATGAAGCGAAACATAATCTATTTCTTCATAATTATGATTTAATGTTGTTGCTTCCCACTCTGGGAAAGTTGGCATTCCTGTATTAGAACTTCCACAAGAAACAAGCTCTATACTTGGATCTATAGTTTTCATTGCTCTTGCTGTTTCAACACTCAATCTTCCATACTCTTCCATAGTTTTGTGACCTAATTGCCATGGACCATCCATCTCATTTCCTAAACACCAAGTCTTAATTTTATGTGGCTTTTCTACTCCATGTTTAATCCTTAAATCACTATATTTAGTCCCACCTTCATGATTACAATATTCTAATAAATTACATGCATCTGAAATTCCTCTAGTTCCTAAATTAACTGCCATCATTATTTCTGAATTAATTGAGTTTGTCCACTTAGAAAATTCATTTAATCCAACCTCATTTGTTTCTAAACTTCTCCATGCAAGTTCTAATCTTCTTGGTCTTTCCTCTACTGGTCCAACACTATCTTCCCAAAAGAAATTAGATACAAAATTTCCTCCTGGATATCTTACAATTGGTACATTTAATTCTTTAACTAACTCTATAACATCTTTTCTAAATCCATTTTCATCTGCTGAATAATGTCCTGGTTCATATATTCCACCATATACAGCTCGTCCTAAATGCTCTATAAAAGATCCATAAATTCTTTTATCAATTTCTGATATTTTAAATTCTTTATCTATTATCATTTTTGCTTTTTTACTCATATGATATCTCTCCCTTTAGTTTTATCACTCTTTTTTATCCCTTAACAGCTCCTGCTGTCATACCATCAATAAAGTATTTTTGGAAACATAAGAAAATTATTAATACTGGAATCACTGAGAAGAATGAGCCTACTATTAATAAATCATAGTTATTACCATAAGGAGTTAATAATGTATTTAATCCTATTGGCAAAGTAAATTTAGTGTCAGTCTTTAAAACTAGTAAAGGCCACAATAAATTATTCCAAGCACCCATTGTATTTAAAATTGCCATAGCAGCAAATGCTGGTTTCATAACTGGAATTATTATCCTAAAGAAAATTCCATATTCTGATGCACCATCAATTCTTCCTGCATTAATTAAATCTCTTGGAATTCCCATTAAATATTGCCTAAAGAAAAATATAGTAGAAGCACTAGTTATTCCTGGCAGTATAATTCCCGAATAAGTATCTATTAATCCCATATCTATTATCTGACTATACATAGGTACCATTAATATTTCAAAAGGAACCATCATAACGAATAATACACAAATAAATAAGAAATTTTTAAACTTAAAGTCATACATTGAAAATCCATATCCAACTGCTGCACATACAAATAAAGTTATTATTACAGACACAGCTGTTAAAAATAAACTATTAAAGAACCATGTAAAATACTGATGATCTCCAGTAAATAAGAATATAAAATTATCTAAAGACATTTTATCTAATTCAATCTTTAAGTTTATTCCATAACGTATTAAATCATTTCCTGGCTTAAATGATGAAATAACTAATATATAAAAAGGTATAATTACAATACAGGATAAAATAAGGAATAAAGTAAAAACTAATACTTGTAATGCCAAACGCTTTTTATTTCTAACAGCTTTCTTTTTTATTGGTTTTTCTATATTTGTTGATACATTTAAATTAGCCATTACCTACTCCTCCTTTGAAAATGTTCCATTTAATTTTAATTGAATCATATTAATAGTCATTGCTATTATAAATAATATAATACCAACTGCAGATGCATATCCCATTGCATTCTTTTCAATACCTTGTCTATATAAGTATCCTACAATTGTAAGTCCTATATTCTTTGGTGAAGCATTTCCACCCCAAATCATATAACTTTCTGTAAACATTGCTAATCCAGCATATATTGAAATAGTTAATACGTATACTATTGTTGGTTTTAATTGTGGAATTGTAATATAAATAAATTTTTGAATAGCACTTGCTCCATCTATATCAGCTGATTCATATAATTCATCTGGTATATTCTTAAGACCTGATAGAAAATATAACATATTAACACCTGTCCATCTCCAGCATGCTAAAAGTAATAATGCAAAAAAACCCGTTCCTGCACTTTTTAACCATTTTATAGGTTCCATTCCAAAGAAACCTATAATAGAGTTCATTACAGCACCATCTAATTCACTAAACGCCAATCTAAATATTGTACCTGCAACAACTACAGATGTTAATGCTGGTAAATATAATGCAGATTTAAAGAACTCTCTTCCCTTAGCAAATTTACTATTTAAAACTGTTGCAAGTAACATAGGAATTGGAATAAGTAATATTAAGGTCCAAATCATATATTTCATACTGTTCATAATAGCCTTAAGAAATACTTTATCTCCTAATAACTTGCTATAATTATCAAGTCCAACCCATTCAGTTATTCCTGGTAAAACTGATTGAAAACTCATTATTATAGTTCTTACCATAGGTGATATAAAGAACACTAAGAATATTATTATAAATGGTAATATAAATACATATGGTGCAACTTTTTTATTATATATAAATCTTTTTACCATTGTTTTACTCCTCTCGTATAGATTATGCAAAGTTCATCTAAAATGATGAACTCTACACTTCTATAATTTTATTTATTGAATTGCATTTTCTACTTCTTCTTGTGCATAATCTAATTCTTCATTTACATCTCCACCATCTTCAAATATACTATTTAAAGTAGTTGTACATAAAACTTCATTTATAGATGGAGTATTTTCGACAATCTTACATAATCCAATCTCATCTCTAATTTCCTTTAATACATCAAATGGATTGTTTTGGAAATATTGGACATATTGGTTATCTGGATTATTAGTAACTTCTTCATTTTCCCAAACAGCAGTATTAACAGGATCAAAACCTAGTATTTCCCAAACTTTAACATTACCTTCTTCTGAAAGTTTAGCAAATGCTAAGAACTCTTTAGCTAAATCGGCATTTTCACATTGCTTAGTAACAACCGTACCAGTACCTCCTCCACCAACAGAACGATCTTGTCCTTCTTCAAATACTGGAGCTGGAGCTATAGCAATTTTACCTGATAATTCCGGCATATAGTTTATAAATCTTGACATATACCACATTGGCATAATAGCACAAGCATAATTTCCTTTGTTGTATTCACCAAAAGCTTCTTCCATATCTGGTTGTCCACCTGCTATTGTAGCAATTGCATTGCTGTCTTGAAGATCTTTTAATGTTGATAAAACTTTTTTCATTTCATCACTATTAATAATTGGATTACCATCTTCATCTGTATAATCACTACCTAATTCTGAAAGCATTAATGATTCAGTCCATAATGTACCTGTATCTGCAGTTCCTAAATACTTCCCTGTAGCTTCGTAATACTTACTACCAGCTTCTTTAAAATCATCCCAAGTTTTAATTGTTGTATAATCAATACCTGCAGCTTCTAATAATTCAGTGTTATAAAAAGCAACTGTTGCACCAACATGTGTTGGTAGCCCATATATATTTCCATCTTTACTATAAAGATTAAGTCTTGATTCTACAATTGAATCCTTATAAGGTTCAACAACATCATTTAATGTTTCTAATTGTGGCACACCTTTTAAGAAATTAGGGAATTGTCCAACTTCTATGTCACATAAATCTGGAGCTCCCTTTCCAGCTAGTAAAGATGATTGTAATTTAGTATTCATATCACCAAAAGGTAAAACTGTCATCTTTAAATTAATTGTTTTATCTGGATTTTGCTCATTCCATTCCTTAACCATTTCTTGATAGAATTGAGCATGCAATTCAACAAATGTCCACATTTCAAATTCAGTACCATTTTCATCCCCTACAGTTACTACTGTTGGCTCCTCTTCAGCTTCATCTGATGTACCCTCTTCTGATTCACTTGTTGCTTCTGAATCGTCTGTACCTTTATTAGATCCACATCCAACCATTAAACCCGTAGTTAATGATGTAGCTAATACAAGACCCATCAATCTCTTAAACGTTTTCATCTTAATCATAATACCCCTCCATAATTCATATAAATATATTACAAAAGCTTAAGCTTATGTAGACACTCAAATATCTAAATACCCTTTTAAAATCAATTTATTTTTATTTTATTGAATTATTACAATATTATTGTAACTAATTCCTCATAGGATTGTCAATACATTTATGTATATTTATTACAATTTATTTTTACTATTATTTTGTTTTTATGGATTAATTATGTATTCTCATTTAAATTGTACTTACAATATCTTATTTACCTATTCCTCTTTAATATACTAAGTATTTCATAGTTACTTTTTATTAAAGTATTTTTTATTTTAAATTTGCTATTATTATAAAATACCTATTCTAACGAAAATTATCCACGATTTCTTAATTTAATCGTGGATAATTTTCTAATTAATGATTCTATAATTATAATATCATACTTATAATTAAACATTAGAAATAAAAATTTATTTAAATTACAACACTAATTTTTTCTTTGATTTTTCTATCACCTTCTCAACTATAGGATCAAATAATTCAGCTACTTCTTCCTCTTCTTCAATTAATTCTATAGATCCATAGTTAGTTATAGCTCTATGCATAGGCAATTCCCCTAATAGCTCTACATTCATATCATTTAAGAACTTTTCAGTATTTTCTCCATTAAATAACTTAATAGTTTTATCACAATCTGGGCATTTAATATAACTCATATTTTCTATTACCCCCAATATATCTATATTCATTTTTCTAGCCATATTTATAGACTTAGAAACTATCATAGAAATCATATCTTGAGGAATAGAAACCATAACTACCCCTTTTATAGGTATAGTTTGCATTACAGTTAATGGTACATCACCAGTTCCCGGTGGCATATCTATTATTAAATAATCTAATTCACCCCAATATACCCCAGTCCAAAATTGTTTTACAACATTAACTATAGCCGGTCCTCTCCAAATAACAGCTTCATCTTCTTTTTCTACAACAAGATTCAAAGACATTACCTTAATTCCTTCACTACTTTCTACAGGAAAAATAAGAGTTTCTGTTCCCCTTGCCCTTTCTTCTTCTATATGAAGTAATCTTGGTATACTAGGCCCAGTTATATCAGCATCTAAAATCCCTACCCTATATCCTCTTTGAGCTAATTGTCTTGCCATCATAACAGACATTGTAGATTTTCCAACTCCACCTTTACCACTCATTACAGCTATTATATTTTTTATTTTATTTTCTGGATTATTTTCAATTCCACACTGTGTTTCATCTTTTCCACATGATCCGTGACTTGGACATGTACTACAGTTTCCCATTAATTTCACCTCATTTTATGTATCTTTTTTTATATTTATCCTAAGTTTATTCCTAATATTTATCTTTGTCAAATATTAAAAAACTGCCTCCGGGGTAAATCCAATATTTGTATTGGCCCCGGAGGCAGATACATTTATTTACAGTTATTGTTTAGACATATAGTCTTTCCAATCTCCATTGCTTATATAAATGCTATTATTTTCAAAAACCTCTTTATCATTCATAGCATAATAATAAACATAACAACTCTCCTTACTTCCATCTGAAAGTTCAACATCCATTATTATTCTATTATACTCATTTCTATTATCATTTACCCCATAGTAATTTTCCATTTTATCCATTGGAATCATTACACTTTCAAAGTCATTTAAAGTCATTACTTCACCTATTACCACATCATCACCTTCAATTAATGCCGGATATCCTTTATGTGGCATATGATATAACTTTCCTTTTACTTTTCCCTCTTGAGCATTTGATATTTTTCCTAATAAATATTTATCATAATTAAAGAACCCAGTTCTCAAACTACCATAAACAAAAATTTTCTTTTCTTCTCTTGGCTCTAACACTTTAGCAAATAGCTCCACCAACAGCCTTGATATCTTCTGAATTTTCTACTGCTGCTTTTATTGCTAATTCTAATCCCCTTGAAATATCAATTGTACTCATAGATGGTTTTTCTGGTTTATCAACTACTTGAGATGGAATATATGGAACATGTATAAATCCACCTCTAATATTAGGGTACTTCTTATCCACTAAATATAATACTCCATACATCACATGGTTACATACAAAAGTTCCTGCTGTATTAGATACTGATGCAGGAATTCCATTACTTTTCATTTCATTAACCATTGCTTTTATTGGTAGATTTGAAAAATATGCTGCCTCTCCATCTTCATATATAGTAATATCTAAAGGTTGATTTCCTTCATTATCTTCAATCCTTGCATCATCTATATTTATTGCAACTCTTTCTGGTGTTATACCAAATCTACCACCAGCTTGCCCAACTGAAATAACTATATCCGGATTGTGAAGTTCTATTGCTTCTTCAATTTTTTCTAAAGACTTTCTAAATACTGTAGGAATTTCAAGCTTAATTACTTCAGCTCCTGAAATAGTCTCAGGTAATAACTTAACTGCTTCTAAAGCCGGATTTATTGGCTCTCCTCCAAATGGATCAAATCCTGTTATTAATACTTTCATATTTACCTTCTCCTTCGTTACTTTTTCATGTTTTTGTAAAGCTTAATCTTTTATCACTCTACGAATTATGAGATATTACCTATATCATAAATGATTTAGATAATATCTCATATATATTATAACATATTAAATTAAATTAAAATGCTAAGAAATACATTAATGCAATGTGAATAGCTAATAAAATTAAAGCTACAGGTGCTTGATGCTTGATTATTGAATTTTTATCTTCAATTTCAAGTAAAGCAGCTGGCATAATATTAAAGTTAGCCGCCATTGGTGTTAATAATGTACCACAATAACCTGCTGTTAATGCTAAAGCTCCTGCTATAGCAATGTTAGCACCTTGCGCAAATACAAATGGTATACCTATACCAACTGTTATTACTGAGAATGCTGCAAAAGCATTTCCCATTATCATTGTAAATACTGCCATACCTATACAATAAGCAGCAACTCCTATAAATATATTTCCTTGAGGTAATACACTTGATATTCCTGAAGAAATTACATCTCCAACTCCTGCTGCTGTAAATAATGCACCAAGTGCTGCTAATAATTGTGGTAATATACTTACTGCTCCTACTGATTGAAGCATTCTATCTGATTCTTCAACTAAAACTTTTGGTTTTGCCTTAGTAATAATAAATGTAACTATCATTGCTATAACTGTTGCAACACCTATGGCTGCTGTTCCTGAAATTGGTGTAAATTGTGCAATTCCTAATGCAAGTAAAGCTATAACTAATGATGGTATAAATACCTTAAGTCCTAATTTTTCTGCTTGTTTTTCTCCAAACTTTTCATCTAACGCCTTAACAGTTCCAGGTTTAACCTGCTTACTTAAAGTAAGTACTGCTATAACAACTAACATTCCTCCAACTACCACTGATGGTATATATGGTCCAAATACAAATATCACTCCAAGTAATGTCCAAAAGATAGCTGTTCCAATTTTAGCTTTGTGATTTTTATCTCTTAATGTTAATACAGCTGTATTTAACATCATAATTCCAATTATTATATAGAACATTTCTAATAGCATATTAGAAATCGCTGCAAAATCCATATATCTTTTCTCCTTTGTAACTATTTATTCTTCTTACCAAATTGTCTTTCTATTTGCTTGTCCAGTAATATATTTTGAACTAAAACTAATACAAATGAAATTACTGCTACAGGAATTGATGCTTTTGCAATATCTAATCCTGTTGTTGCATATCCTAATTCACTTAAAGTATTAGAAATTAATAAAACTCCTGAACTTGCTAAGAAAAGATTTTGACCATAGAAATTACCATAGTTATCCATTGAAGCTGCCGCTGCCTTTATTTTAGCTTCTGTTTTTTCATCAATCTTTCCATACTTACTTATTGCAGCACCTTGAGCCATTGGATTTATTAAAGGTCTAACAAATTGAGGATGCCCACTTATTCTTAATGACATAGCTCCTGCAATTTGTCTTATTAAACAGTAAAGTGTTAACAGTTTTCCTGTTGAAAGATTCTTTACCTTCTTAATAAGCGAAACTGCTTTTTCTTTTAATCCGTATCTTTCTGATATACCTATTACAGGTAAAGTTAATATAAAAATTGTCATTAATCTTTGATTAACAAATGTTTGACCAAGAATTGATAATATTTCAGTAATATCCATTTGAGCTGCAAATCCTGTAGCAAGCGCTGATATTATTATTACAGCTATGCTATCTAATTTTAAGGCAAACCCTACTATTACCATTAATATTCCTATTAGTACCATTTATGTTCCCTCCATTACGTCTATATATTATATTTATACATCTTTTTTCTACTTTTGTCTACAAAAATTTTATACCAATTTTATAATTTTATGTACTTTTTTAATTTGATATCGTTTTCCTTAGAAAATTATTAATATTTTTTCTATTTTCAATAAATTCTATTATATATATTTATTTTCAGATTATTCCCCCTTTAATAAATATACTTTTTTTTGTATATTTATTCATTGACTTTCATAATAATGATGCTCATAGTAATCATCTTTTTTATCATGATATTGGAAATCTTTATAATTATTATAGTAATCATAATCATCAAAATAATAATGAAAATCATCTATTTTATTATTTAAATCATTGTTAGGTAGTATTTCATACTGCTTTGGACTAGTTTTATTGAAATAATCATCATAATATGATGTAGGCTCTATTATATAAAAATCAAAACTAATTTTTGCTATGCTAAAAATTAAAATAAAGCTTACCCAACTTATAATTTCTTGATTTTTGTTCATATTTAACTCCCTCTACTTTCAATTATTTACTATATTTATTTTTAGCTATATTTTAATTTTTTATTAACATAAAAAAAGCTATATTAAATTTAATAAAAAATTTTAATATAGCTCTCTTTAATTCTATTTTCTTTTATAAACTTCTATAAATGTATCTTTATAACCTTTCCCTATTAATTCACCTTTTCTACTTTCTGCATTTCTTCTTTCTTTAAAACTACCTACTATACATCTATAATATACTTCATCATTATTTAAGTTATTTGTACTAGAATTTATCACTTTTCCAACTTGTAATAAACATCCTTTAACAATTGATTCTGCTATTTGTTCAAATTTAGAATCAAATATAAGGTTATCTGATGTGTTGTCTATAAATCCAATCTCCAACAATATTGCAGGACATTTAGTTTCTCTTAAAACATGAAAATTAGAAACCTTTATTCCTCTATTAATAAAACCATTTTTAACTACTCCATAATTAACTTTGTTAGCTAATTGCTTCGCTATGCTACCATTAGCATATACATGTATTTCACTTCCTTTAGCAAGTTCTGGCTGATATGCATTTCTATGAATACTTATAAAATAGTCATAATCTCCAATATTTTCTTTATTACTTCTTTCAGCTAAACTTATAGTAGTATCTGTAGCCCTTGTATAATTAACACTTTCATTATTATTTTTTAATAATTCACCAACTCTTAAAGATAATTTAAGAACATCATCGCACTCTCTTCTTCCCTTATAGCTAGCTCCTGAATCTACTCCTCCATGACCAGGATCTATTAACCATTTTGCCATATTGTATATACCTCCTTGAAAATTTATTTTTCAATATAAATATATACAAATAATCACCTTTATTTATAAACTTGTACCTAAAATTTATTTAATAAGTATTTGTATTTTTCCTAATGACTTTTCCATTCCATTACTACTAACTCTAGTTATTATATATATTTCATAAAAATCTCCTAATACTTCAATATTATTATCTTCTATATAGTTCATAATAATATCGTAATATTTTCTTATATCATTATAATCATCATCAAAATTTAAATTTAAATACTTTCCCCTTGGTAAAATAATTTTATCATACTCTGCAATATCCATTCCTCTAGTAAAGTTTATCATTGTGTTTCTATATTTTATTTTGTTATCTTCTTTAAGATTCTTATATGAAATAACAAATCCTAACTCCTTATTAAAGTAAGTATACTTTCTTTCTACTTCCGCTAAAATTTTACTTAAATTCACTTCAAATTCTTCTGTAAATCTATTTGTATTATTATACTTAATAAAGCTTCTCTCCTCGTAAAACTTTACAAATATTTTATTTAATCCTTCATCTAATGAAACTCTTATACGTTCCTCTAGGAATGTAATATTCTCTTTTATCTTATTTAACTCTTTTATTTTTTTATCTATGATTGCTTTTTGATTTCTTATAACATGTAAAACTGATTCTGGTGAAGTATAATTTTCTATTATACTTTTTATCTCATCTAAAGATAGCCCCATGGCCTTACATTGTTTAATTAAATCTAATATTATAAAATCCTTAGTACTATAATATCTATACCCTGTATTGCTATTTATATATGAAGGCTTTAATAATCCAACTCTATCATAATGTCTTAAAGTTTCCACAGTAATATTATGTATTTTAGCCACTTCTCCAATAGAAAATTTAGATTTCATATTTATTTCCTTTCTAAAAATTATTACTTTTTATTAACCAAGTTATAAATTTTATTTAAATAATAAATTTATTTTTGAACTATTAATTTATCTATAATCTGATTTAATAAATATTTCTATTAAATTATTTTATACTAAAATACATATTTTTTGTTGTAAAATATCAAAAAATAGCCGTAACAGTATATTAAGATTTTAATATACTGTTACGGCTTAAATATACTTATTATTTTTAATTTTCTTCTATTACTCTAAAAGTATATAGCTTTATATTTCCTACTAATTTTATAGTTATAAATGTTAAAGTTTCAGATATAATTGCACTTGTCCATATCCCAGTAATACTAAATAATCTACCTAAAATAAATAAACATACTGGTAAATATACTACTGATCTTAATATGCAACTTAAATTAGAATACTTAGGCATTTCAATTGCTTGATAATAAACTAAATTATTTAAATTTAATCCTACTGCAAAATAACTTAGACATGCTATTTTTAATGCATCATAAGACATTTTAGCTATTTGCATATCATTTGTAAATATTGATATTAATGAAGGTCCAAATACAAAACTTATAATAACAAAAACTACTGTTATTACTATATTAGAGATTGCTGTTATTCTAAAGAATCCTAGCATTTTTTCTCCATCTTTCTTTCCATAATTATAACTAACAAGTGGTTGAACCCCTAATGTAATTCCGTATAAAACCATATATATATTAGTAGTTAAATAATTTAATATACTATATGCAGAAATACCTATTTCCCCTACATAGTTTACTAAAGCTATATTATGAAGCAAAACAATTATAGAATAACTTCCTTGAGCAAAAAATGAAGGAAATCCTATAGTACAAAATTCCTTTATTGTTTTAAATGATATCTCTACATTTCCAAAAGATAAATATCCCTTTTTCATAATAAAATGAGGTAACAATATACTTACTGTTACTATTTGTCCAAGTCCAGTTGCTATTGCAGCACCCTTTATTCCCATTGATAATTGAAAAATAAATACATAATCTAAAATTATATTAGTAATAGCCCCACTTATAGTAGATACCATTGCTAGCTTTGGTCTACCATCATTTCTAACAAAACTATTTAAAACAATTCCTATTAAATTTGGTATACAAAATATAGCATAAAATCTTAAATAATCTACAGCTAGTGGCTTTAATACTTCAGTAGCTCCTAATATCGTTACTATCTGACTAGTAAACAATACACATATTATACTTATTACTAAACTAAATATTAACAAAGATTTAAAAACCTGTCTAAAAATATTAACAGCTTTTTCTACATTATTTGCTCCAATATTTTTAGACACTAATGCTCCTCCACCAATAGCAAACATGGAAGCTAAACCAAATAACATTACTGTAAATGGAAGAACTATATTTACCGCTGCTAATGCTGAATCTCCAACTCCTTGTCCTACAAATATTCCATCTACTACTGTATATAATGAAGAAATAAACATTGCTAATGATGACGGAATAGCATATTTAAAAAATTCTTTTTTCATATATATCTCCTTTAACTTTTAATCCTATAAAATTATAAACTCTTTTCTTACACAAGAGTCAATAGCTTTTTTTCATTTTTATATTTAAATAAAAATAATGTTATCCAAAATCCCCTAAAATAAATACAAAAATTATCCCTTTTTACTTTCCCAAAAAGAGCTTAAAGTTAATTTTACTATATACAAAGCCCACATCAATAATATTTTTTATTAACGTGGGCTTTAATTAATAAATTTATTCAATTTATTCTTTAAAACATTTTTCCTCTTTTACTATTATTTATATAATTTACTGCTCTCATCTTAAACCTTTCATATTCTTTAAAATTATAAAAATGCTTTAAATCTGATACTAAAAATAATGCACTCATTATTAAATATTTTAGATCATTTAAATTATTTTTATCATTATCCTCAACTTGAATTTCATCACTTTCAAACTTTAATTTTTCATAATTATTTAGAGCTATATTTAAATTCATTTTAATTTGTTCCTCTGTAAAAGATTTAAAATTCTCCCTAACTAATTTATCAATAAATGCTATAAACTCTTCATTGATATGCGTAAACTTTTCATATATACTTATTAAACTCATACTTTTCCTCTTTCTAACTAGATTAATTACATATTAAATTATATATTAATATTAAAAAGTTTAAAAGTTAAAAAGACTTCACTGAAATTTAATTATGTTAACTTAACTTTTATATTATTTGACCACCTTTTCTAAAGTCTATAAATGTTAATATTTCGTCTATACACAAAGCTACTATAAACAGTATTAATAGAATAGGCAATATTTCACTTAATAAATTATAAATTTTATATATAAAATATGGATGAATTATTTTTACATCAATAATACTTAGAAGAACCCAAATAAGTGAAAATCTTAAACATATAACACCTTCACAATTATACTTTTCTTTAGAATAATCCCAATAATCCTTATGAAAAACTCTTCTCATTAGAAACCCTGTTATATATTCCACAGATGTTGGAATTATAAATGATATTAAAATTAAAAACATTATATTAGGCAAAGCCTTATATAATTCAATTATCCAAGCCATAGCTATTGCATACATAGGTTTAAATAGCCCCTTTAAAAATCCATCCTTTTGGAAATGCCCGTGAATATAATATGAAAAGACATTTTCTATTATCCATCCAATAAATCCATAAACAAAAAAATTATACAAAAACTCCATATTTATTCCTCCTTACTATATTTTAGTTTTTCTAATATTTATAAATTTATCCATAAAAAAATAACCAAATTAATTGGTTATTTTTTACTAATTGATTATTGTATTAATTTAGCAATTTAAACATTTCTACAACTGATTGTTTTACATTATCCGGCAAATTGTTTAAAGCTCTTTGTCTCTTACTTTCATCTTTTATTTGTGCTATTCTCATTATTTCTTGTTGTAAACCTGGAGTCCTATTTAATTCCCCTACTAATCTATTAAACTTATTTGCAAAAACTGGATCTTCTTTCATTTTTCTATCAATCTTCATTATAAGTTCATATGGATTCATTTATTTTTATTCTCCTCAAAATCTTTATAATTTTATAATATTCTTCATTAATATAAATGTTCATGCTAAGACTTCTATAATTACTTTAAATAATTTTTATTTAAAATGTATAAATTCATATTGCTTTTACACAAAATACTTTATGAAACTCAGACTTTATTAATTAAAAATATTAATATTATATATAAGGAGAATTAAAATGAAAAATTTAAATATTTATTCTAATTGTTTTAAAAAGATACTTATATTCTTACTTATATTTTTATCATTCAGTAACATCTCAACATATTCTTCTATCTTTTCTTCTATTAATATAGAAAATACTTCTGCAAATACTGATTATAGAAAAAACAATGTGGATGAAGAAAAAAAAATTGTCTATTTAACCTTTGATGATGGACCTAGTAAAAACACAGAATTAATACTTGATATATTAAAAGAAAATAATGTACATGCAACCTTTTTCATAATTTCACCCTATATAGAATCTCATATTAAACTTATTAAAAAAGCTTATGAAGAAGGAAATGCAATTGGCAATCATACTGCAGACCATGAATTTAATTATGTTTATACCTGTGAAGAATCATTTTTTAAGAGCTTTAATAAACAACAAGAGTTTATAAAAGAAGTTACTGGAAATGAGTGTACTATATTTAGATTTCCTGGTGGATCTCATAATACTATTGTTAAAAATTCTCGTGGAAAGGATTTTACTAAAAATATAACTTCTAAACTAAATAAAATAGGTGTTAATGTCTATGATTGGAATGTGGATTCTGGTGATGCCAAAGGAAATAATATTCCAGCATCTACTTTAATTCAAAATGTCTCTAGAGAAATTAAAGATAAAGATGGTAATTATAAAAATAATGCAATAATATTAATGCATGATTGCATGACTAAAAACACTACTGTAGAGGCTTTACCTGAAATAATTAAATTATTAAAAGATGCTGGATATGATTTTGGAATATTAAAATAACTAAATTGCAAAGCAATTTAGTTATTTTAATTAGTAGTTTATACCTGCTGGAACTATATTTTCTTTATCTCTTGATGAGCAAGGAGTAACTCCATAAGTCATATTACAATGTGGACATTTATCTACTAAAGTTTTCATTGTAAAGCTTTTGCCACAATTACATTCTATTTCATGTTGTATTGATATAGGAAAATCAGCCTTTCCTTTACTCCTTACTAAATCAACAACTACTTTTCCATCTTTCTTATTCATGCTTCCGCATCCACAACTCATATTATTACCTCCTACTTTTTTATTATATTTTTTTATTATATTTTTTTATTATTATAACTTACTTTAAAAACTATTTCAGTAACAAAAGTTACAAAAAAACACTGAACATCCTCTTTTATTTAAAGAATATATCTAAACTTCTTCCCCTTTTAAATACTTTACATAAACAAAATTTATAAATTAGAACACATTGAGTTTATATTCGAATATATTATAGTATATTACAATTACACTTAGGAGGATAAAATTATGAGCTGCAGATTAGGAAATTGTGTTTTTAAAACTGGTTGCAATGAACAAATCGATGCTACTGTAAAATTACCAAGGGAAACTAGAAGCTGTATATTTGGTACAGTTGTTGATTCAGCTGGTTTACCTGTTGCTGATGCAGTTGTTAAATTGCTTCAAGTCGTTGATAGATGTGAATATCCTGTTCCACTAACTCACACATTTACAGATGATAATGGACAATTTTTACTAGGGCCTTTATGTCCAAATACAACTTATATGTTAAAGATATTTAGTGACAATACTCAAATAGTTCAAAAATGTCTAAAAGTGAGCTGTTATAAAGGTTCTTGTATAAACGTTAATACTGTATCAAATGACTCTGCTAACCAAGGATGCGGATGTTAATTTTACAACTTTATTGATTTTTTGTACAAAAGATAAACTAAAAGGAGCTGTTTAAAGCTCCTTTTAATTTTTTATATTTAACATGTCATCTCATCATAACATATAACTTTATTTCTTCCTAATGATTTTGCCATATATAATGCTTCATCAGCAAATTTTATACTATTATAAAAATTTTTATCTTGAATACAACAATTATAAATTCCTAAACTCACTGTAACATCAATTGTTTGTGCACTAAATGTAAATTTATATTTTTCAACATAACTCCTTAACTTTTCTGCAATTTTTTTAACCTCACTATAACTGCAATCATAAATAACAATTAAAAACTCTTCTCCACCAAACCTTGCACTATATCCACTTTTAGAAATAATATATTTCATAATACTACTTATACTTCTTAAAACATAATCTCCCGCAGCATGTCCATAATTATCATTAATTAATTTAAAATAATCAATATCCATAAGTATTATAGAACAATTAATATTGCTTTTTAGTATAACTTCACCTTTATTTAAAATTTCTTCTCTATTTAAAAGATCTGTTAATCCATCATGAGTTGCTGCATACTCTATCTTGTTAAATAACTTGCCATTCTCTAAAGCAATTGCCATATATGAAGTTAAAATCTCTAACTTTTTTATATCATTTTTATTATAAGCATTTTTATTATAACTTTGTACACTTAATATACCTATAACTTTATTTTTTATTATTATTGGACAAAATACTAAAGATTGTACTTTTTTAGATTGAAAATATTCTAATTCGTTAGTTTTATTTAAAACATATTTATTATATTCAGTCTCTATATCATTAATTAAAACATTCTTTTTATTTTTATAACACCATCCACCAAATGTTCCCTCTAAAGCTACTCTTCCATATTCCTTTAATTTGCCATCAACTATGAACAAATCATAATATAAAGAATCATTCTTATATAAGGCAACTCCAAAAGCATCTGCTTCCATAAGTTCACGTACCTCTTCATAAATAATATTTAAATTTCTTTCTATTTTCAAATTAGAAGTAAGCTTTTTTCCTATATCAGATATTAAATCCATATCTTGATACATTTGTTTATATATTTTTGCTTCTTTAGCTACTTCTTTACTATGAATTTCCGCAAACCAACTACTACTTTTATTATTAAAAATATTTTTCTCAACTTCTAAATGCATCTTTAAATATTTATATGCTTTATCCATCTCATTACTTCTGGCATAAGCTTCACTTAAATCATAATATAGTGCGCTTTCATCTAAAGGAGATGATATTTTTTTTATCTCATTACAAGCTTCCATAAGCTTATTTACACTTTGATTATAATCTCCTATTGAATAATAATAATTAGAAAATTTTCTTAATGTTTTAACAACAAATACCTCATTATTAAAAATTTTAGCGTTTTCAATTGCTGATATAAAATCCTTTTCTGCTTCTTGTAAAATTCCCATTTTATAATTTGCTACAGCCCTAATGGATAATACTTCACACTCATATACCCAACAATTTATTTCTTTAATTAAATTATATGCCTTTTCACAACATTCATAAGCATATTTAAAATCACCATCATTTACTTCGACTTCAGCTAATATTATATAATATAATATCTTGTTTTCCTTAGATATTCCTTTATAAATTTTTTTTATTTTTTTTAATAACATCTTAGCTTTTTTGTACTTTTTACATTCAATATATGCAATGGAAGTATTGATTAAAAGTTGTATTAATAATTCTTCTTGATTTTCCTGCTCAGCTAACTCAATTCCAATTAACCCACTTTCTATAGCTAAATCTATATTTCCTAATTTTGAGTAGTCTGCTAAAAGGGCATTATAAGTAGATATTTGACCATCTATATCATTATTATCTATGAATATTTCACTAGCTTCTATTCTACATTGGCAAGCCTTATCATATTCACATCTAATATAATAAATCCATCCTTTATATAATAAACACCATGCATAAGCTATATTATAATTATTATTTTTTGCTATATTTATTACTTCTTCTAATATACTCTCCACCTTTTTAGAATTTGATCTTATATTATTTAAGAAAATAGACTTAAAGTATTCTATATTATGCTTATTTTTCTTAAACTGTTGCAAATTATATTTTAGTTCTGCATCTTCATTCAAGATACTTTCCTCCATTTACCAACTCATAATTTTACATATTTTCTTGCTATTAACTATTTTATCATATTATTTATTCATTTTAAATCTATTTAATTATCTTAATATTATTTTTATATTTAATAAAAATTAACTTAAAATTTAGATACTTTTCTATTTTTTATATAATTATAAGTAAAAAGAGAGTAATATCATAATAAAATATTACTCTCTTTTAATAAAATTTATAGGTTGTTATCTGAAGCTATTTTATCTACTATAGCTTTTCTTTCTTCTCCTATAACGGCAATTAACTTTGTAGGCATAAATCCATTTTTATATATTCTATCATCATTTGCTTTTATCATAGCCACAACTGTAGCTTCCAACTTTTCATATGATAATAAATCTTCTAAATATAAATCAATTACATCTTTTAATTTTGTTGCTAACTCTCTAGGATTTCTGTATACAGCTCTCATATGTTGCTCCTTTATTATTAATATCTTTATATATTGTTTATTATTCCTTTTATATATTATATATTAACTAAATGCTATTTACTAGACATTTTATAGCTCTATTCCTATTCTAGATGGAATACCTTCTTCAAAAGGATGCTTTATACATTTCATCTCTGTTACATAATTTGCAAGCTTTATAAGTTCCTCATTAGGATTTCTTCCTGTCATAACAACTTCTAATGTTTCAGGTTTATTTTCTAAGAAATCTATAACATCATTTAATTCAATAAATCCATTATTTATAGTTGCTATTAATTCATCTAATATTAATAAATCATATTGTTTTGTTTTCATAACTTCTACTATTTCTTTAAATCTAGCTGTATGTTCTTTTTTTGCTTCATTCTTTTCTTCATCATTCATATTCCACACAAATTTATTTACAGGCTTCCCTGGTAAAAAGGTTATATATTCCTTTAATTTATCTAAAGATATTAACTCTCCACTTTTTCCACTTTTTAAGAATTGAGTTATAAAAACCCTTTTTTCTCTCCCAGCTGCTCTAATGGCTAACCCCATAGCTGCAGTAGTCTTTCCTTTTCCATCTCCACAATATATATGTATAAAACCCTTTTCCATAATATTCACTCCTGATTTATTATATATAGTTATTTTTTAATATAATACTTTTTATACAACATCTTTGTCAATATTCTCACTTTATTTATTACAATTTTTAGAGAACTTATACCTTTTTAAAAATAAAAGTTAAGGTGAAATTTTATATTATCTAAACTCATTGTTCAAATAATAGTTTTCCATTTCCCTTAACTTTTAATACAACTATCTAATTAATATAAATATTAATATTAAAGCCGCAACTATTTGTAATAATCCTACACCTAGTGCATACAAAGATACAGCTTTTCCTTGTTTAAGTAACTCTTTTACATTAACTCTTAATCCTATTGCTGCTAATGCTATAATTTCAAGATTATTACTTACAACTTTACATACATGAGATACATTCACAGGTATAACTTTTACTGAAAATAAAGCACAAGTTACAAAAAATCCTATAACATACCAAGGAATTTTAACTTTTTTCTTTTCAATTTCTTCTACTTCTTCCTCTAATATCTCTTCATTAGTCTTATGTTTCAAATGCCCAAATACAAATACCACAACAACCAATAGTACGACTCTTAATATTTTAAAAATCATAGCCATATCCTTTACTTCTTCTCCAATCATGGCTCCACTAGCTGCAACTTGACCTACTGATTGCAATGTACCACCAATTAAAGCTCCAGTTTGAATTGTATCTGACCCAAATAGTAATCTAGCTATTATTGGCAAAACAAACATTAAAACTATTCCTGTAATATTTACTATAGTAATTGCTATCCCCTTTTCCTTATCATCTGCATCAATTACTGGAGCTGTTGCTGCTATAGCAGATGAGCCACACACAGCATTTCCACTAGCCATTAAAAATCTAAAATTTTGACTAAACCCTAATTTCTTTCCTATGTACATAGCACCAATTATTGTTATTGACATTTGTAATATTATAAAAACAAATCCACCTATACCAAGTTCTAATAGAGTATTTATACTTAAAGTTCCTCCTAGTAAAACAATAGAATATGATAATATATCTGTTTCTGAAAACTTATATCCTCTTTGAAAAATATCTTGATTTAAAAATAAATTTCCTACAAACATCCCTAAAAATATCGATATTGTACCAGCTCCTAATTTAGGCACAAATTTAGCAATAAATATTCCTACAAGTGCTACTGCTACTGATACTAAAAATCCAGGTAATATATCTTTGATATAATTAATAAATTTATTATTCTTCATAATATCATTCCCTTCTGAAAAATTCCAACCACTTATTACATAATATAGTATATCCCTCAAAATATTATTAGTAAAATAAATATTAATCATGATAATCATTACTTTTTTTAATAATTGGTGTATAATAATTATTATATTTAGTTTATCCATTAATATTAGGAGGTTATTACATTGATTGAAGAATTTAAAACTTTTATTGCAGTTGTTGATTTCAAAAACTTTACGAAGGCAGCTGAATATTTAAACCTTTCACAACCAAGCGTTAGTACTCATATAAAAAATTTAGAAATCATTTTTGGAGTTACACTAATAAATAGATCAGTTAAGCAAAAAACTATTTCTATTACAGAAAGTGGCTATACCTTATATAAACGAGCTAAGGAAATTATAAATCTACTAGATGTCACTTTTCTAGATGTACAAACACTTTCAAATTCAATTAAAGGAAGTATAAAAATAGGGGCTAGTTTAACTATAGGAGAATACATATTACCAAAATTTTTAGCTCATTTTTCTAATAAATATCCCGATGTAGATATAGAAGTTATCATAGAAAATACTGCTCTTATATCTACAGAGTTGAAAAAATTGAAGTTGGATATAGGTCTTATAGAAGGTTCTGCTTCATCAGCTTTATTTAAGCAGGAATATTTTTTAGAAGACGAAATGGTGCTTGCCATTCCTTACAATAGTGATTTAAAAGATAAAGAACTTAATTTAGCTAATCTTCAAAATAGGAGATGGATTGCTCGTGAAGAAGGGTCTGGTACTAGAGAATATCTTGATCTATTCTTTACACAGCATAAAATAATTCCTAAAAGTATGATGGTATTAGGCAGTAACTTAGCTGTTAAAGAAGCTGTTAGAAATAACTTAGGCTTAACTATTACCTCTAAACATGTGATTTTAGAATCTGATGCTAGAAATGAATTATCATATATAGAACTTAATAAAGACTTCACAAGATCATTTTCATATATATACCCTAAAGAATTAACGCTATCAAAAGCAGCAAATATCTTCCTAGAAGAACTTAAATCATATACCTCAAAGAATAGTATTGTTCGTCACGTGGAGCCGAAAAATTAATGATATAACACAACACGTGTAAGCGAAAAAATTAAATATTTATTTTCCGGGAACTGTGAAATTTTTACCTAGAATTTATATCTTTGTTCCATTGAACTTACTAAAGTTGTAAAAGTCGCTTACGCTTCAATACAACTTCTTTACGCAAGTTCAATTCCACAAAGATTAAATTCTACGGCTCAATTTCAATGTTCCCTCCA